>OAWM01000054.1_pt1 | contig 115244 bp, 82 predicted proteins | sample 1495501 | NCBI WGS metagenome assembly OAWM01 (sample SAMEA2580210, study PRJEB22360) | human gut metagenome | biome: human gut; feature: human-associated habitat; material: faeces | place: Denmark | collected 2008/2010 | reverse complement strand
AACAGACTGTGCCGCAACAGCCCCGGCCGCAGTCACCGGCTGCAACGGTACAACAGCCGCAGCCTGCACCGCACTGTCCGCCACAACCGCAGTCTCCAAGACCGACGGGCGCACAGGTTCCTGACGGGCAACAACAGACGATGTGGCCGCCACAACAGCCTCCGCTGAGACCGGCACAGCATCAGGCTTCGCCACAGCCGCAATATGCCGGACAGCACCCGATGAGCCGCCAAGTTCCTCCACAGCCAGCATACGAGGGACAACAGATCCCATACTGGCAGGAACAGGAGCAAAATCCGGAAGACCTCTATCCGTACTGCCAGGGGGAACAGGAAGTTCCCGCCTACCGCCCGGAAGATTATGAGGAATATCCCGACTTCCCGCAATCCATGTTGGAATCCCATGTTTCACATTATCAAACAGTTTAATATTATGGCATTAGAAATTAAGGGAATGATACGCTCATTCACATTCAAGAAAGGCAACGGGATGATCACGCTTGATGACCCGAACACATCGGACAGCCCCGAAATGGTCATGAACTACTACTCGAACTTCTATCCGGAACTGACCACGGCGACAGTACACGGGCCGGTCATCAAGGAAGACAAGGCGGTGTACGAGTTCAAGACAACCATCGGGACAAAAGGATGACGGCTATGGGTAAGGACAACAGGAAACAGAAGAAATCATGTGTACCATTGGACGAACAGCAGGCGGAACGGCTGGCAAGACTCATCATCGGACAGACCGTGCGCGATACCCGTTACGGAACGGACAGGAAGGAAAGGATAACTGCGCCAAGCGGTGCCGTTCCTCTTTTCTGAACACCACGTTTCTGCCCAGACCGCTGCCGAGTCTCTTCGTGGAAGACACCGGAGGAAACAGGTACAATCTCATCACGCAGGAAAATTACGAATTCCTGCGTGATTCTTATTTCAGGTATGCCTGCCTGTTGGGAAAGGAAGCAGTACATACTCCGGGACGGACGTTCGGCGAAGGGATTGCAAGGCTGCACGAAGAAATGGAAGCTCTTGTCGGAGAAGACCTGAATGTCAATATTGAAGAGCAAAACGGACGGCTGCTATTCAGGCTCTGGAAAACCCATCGTTGGGGTGTACTGACATTGTATTATTTTCCAATGAAATTCGTGGAAGCTCTCGACCCGGAACTGAGACGTATCTCCATCACGTTCATCCATGAGCTGATGAGGGCAAACGGGATACAGACCGTACTGGACGAGGACGATACGGACTATGTGCAGACCTGGCTCTCGGAAGATGTACCGGACGAGACAGCGGAGGAAAGGAGAAAACGGCTGAAACTTCTGCGTTCCTACGAGAACGGCAGAGTACAAGCACTGCTCCGGAGGGTGGAAAACAAGTGTTACTACAAGAACCTTCCGAAAGCACTTGACCGGTATGAACCCCGGAACGACTACGAACGGTCGCTGGTTTCTGCCATGAAGGAAGGGTTGGAACTTCTGTCGCCTGAACACGGTATCATGAAATACGGCTACGATCCATTTTATGAAGAGGAACCGGAGTTCCAGCCCATGTATCTCTACCAGCAGATACGTGTAATCTATGACAGTTACGACATGGTGACGGACTACCTTGTGGATTATTACAATTCCTGTAGCAGGGAGACCTACGACATCATACCGGTTACGACACTCGACCTGTCTCCCGAAACGGAAAAGCTGTTCCACATGGATGACTATCCGGAACGCTTCTTCAAATGGGCGGACAAATTCATCAACATAATAATTTGAGCACTATGATAGAGACAAACGAACTTACAAGGACTTTGAAGACCTTACTTATCCCCAAAGCGGCACTGATTGCCTACGCCTCGGAGAACGAGAAAAATTTCTTTCTGGAGATACGGGATATAGACGACCGGGGGAATATGGCGGAAGGAAGACCTGTGACCCTGGAATTCATGAACGAGCTGGTGAAGGGGTATTCGGAAAGGCACAGCAGCACGCCCTACGGAAAAGTACCGTCCAACCTGATCTATTGTGATTCACGCAAGGGAAGCGAACGTTATATATGGTACAATCCTCCGGGTAAAAAGATGATGTTCTTCAGCCCGGAGCTTAAAATCGACAATGCGGAATACAACCTGCCGGGAGTGATTTACGAGGCGGGGGAACACGGAATGAGAATATATGCCTACAAGGGCGATACACCCGACAAGGATACGCCACTATATGCCGCACCGTTTTTCAACGTCACCGGCTCCAGCGTATGTCTGGGTTCTGCCAATTTAGAGAAACCGAAAGATATGACCTACGAAAAGCTGCTGCAATACTGGGAAAAGAAATTCTGGCTGACGGAGTTCTCGCACCTGGGAACCCATGGAAACCCGACCCGGTCGAACCTTGTGCTGGTGACGAAAGCAGCCAGGAACAGCCCTTTCGGCATTGAAGAGTTGAAACCATTGAACAATCTGAAACTTAAAGACATTCTGATATGAAAAGAGTACATTATACCGACAACTACCTGATGAGTCCGCAACATCCGGTTACGGTAAATCTGATCGGAGCGGGAGGAACTGGCTCGCAGGTGCTTACCTGCCTGGCAAGGCTTGATGCGGCCCTGAAGGGACTCGGACACCCGGGATTGTTCGTTACCCTGTATGATTCCGACATCGTGACAGAAGCCAATATAGGCCGTCAGCTTTTCGGTCCGTCCGATCTGGGACAGAGCAAGGCGCAATGCCTTGTCACCCGGATAAACAATTTCTTCGGCAATGACTGGAAGGCGCAGGCAGACATCTATCCGACAGTGTTGAAGGATGCCCGGCGGGACAATCTGGCCAATATTACGATAACCTGTACGGACAATACCAAGTCACGGATTGACCTGTGGAACCTGTTGAAAGCTTTGCCGCAACCGACATACTGCACTTACGAAACCCCTTTGTACTGGATGGATTTCGGAAACACACAGACCACGGGACAGGTCGTTATGGGCACGGTGCCGAAGAAGATCAAACAGCCGGCATCCAAGCAGTATGAAACGGTCGGTTCACTGAAGGTAATCACCCGCTTCGTGCGGTATGCCCGGGTAAAGGAGGAGGATTCCGGTCCGAGCTGTTCGCTGGCGGAAGCGTTGGAGAAGCAGGACCTGTTCATCAACTCCACGCTGGCTCAGCTCGGCTGCAATATCCTGTGGAAGATGTTCCGGAACGGGATGGTCGAACATCACGGACTCTACCTGAACCTGGAAACCATGAAAGTGAATCCGATAGCATTATAAATCGCTTTACTGTATTCCCAAGGGCTTTTACCGCCAACTTTGTTTTGGACATGATAAGTCCGGCATTCCCTGAATCAAAGTAACATCCTGTAACAGAATGATTTTGATTGAACATCGATTATGGGGAATCCGACTGTAACCGCTCCGTTTTTGAGGAAAATATTTATTTTATTAAAAACGGGCGGGTATATGGCTTTCCGTCCGGATACTCAAATCCTATAAAATAAAGACAATGGAAAGAACAACGAGACAGGCGGGTTCCAGAGCCGGTAAGGTGAAGAAAGGATTCTGCCGCCTTGTGGCGGAACGTACCGACCACTTCAAGGTCTTGGGCAAGCACAAGACCGCCGGCAACTATTCATGCGCGTTAAAACATTTCATGCAGTTCCGGCAGGAGAAAGACATAGCGCTGGAGGAGCTGACCTCCGGCACGATGAAGGATTTCCAGACCCATCTCATCGGGAAAGGATTGAAGATGAATACCATATCATTGTACAACAGGATATTGAAAGCGGTCTATAATTATGCTCTGGACGAGGAGATCATCCAGGAGGACAAGCGGCCTTTCCGGAAAGTGTTCACGGGAGCGGAAAAGACACGCAAACGGACATTGGGAAAGGATGCGTTGAAGAAGATAGTCAGGGCGGATTTAAGGGGTGACGCATCACTGGAGTTCGCACGCGACATGTTCCTCTTCAGCATCTATATGCAGGGGATGGCTTTTGTGGACATTGCCCGCCTGCGCAAGTCCCAGATAAAGAACAGATGCCTTGTTTACCGGAGAAGCAAGACCAACCAGTGCCTGAAAATCGTCATCCAGCCTTGCGCCCGGGAGATCATAGAGAAATGGATGGTGGATGACAAGGAGTGCCCTTACCTGTTCCCCATCCTGTATAATCCTTTGAAAAAACAGGAGGTCAGATACGACACCGCCCTCCGGACGCAGAATAAAAGGCTGGAGAGGCTCGCGTCACGGCTGGGGATGGAGGAACCGTTCAGCTCATACGTTGCCCGCCATACATGGGCCTCGCTTGCCAAATGGTCCGGCGTGAATGACACCGTCATTTGCGAGGCGATGGGACACAACAATCCCGCGACCACCTCCATCTATCTGGCTTCGTTGGACCCTGACGTGATTGCGGCAGCCAACCGGAAAACGCTTTCCGTGTTCATGAAGTGGAGGATATAGATTTGAATTCAAGAAAGAAAAATGGAGAAAAAACAAAAAAAGATAATCCGCCCCCTTGCACGTAACATTAAAAATGATATTTTTGCGTTAAATGAAAGTTCCGCCTCTTTTTAAGAGGAAGATAACGGATTGTAATAATCTTAAATACAAGTTATTATATGGTGAAAATCATATGGAATATCTTGGGTGATTATATAGCAAACTGTAATCGAAAGAAAATATGAATACGAAAAATAACAAACCGCAAGGCTTGCTTTATTTGGAAGAACATATTGCCTGTAAGAACTACCTTATTGGCGACCGTGCCTTGTTTGAAATAATCAAGCTGGAAACAGGAAAATTGTTTATCAGAGAGTCCGTGGGACGTTCAACCCTTGTGTTCCTTCTATCCGGGAAAATCCGCATTTCCACAAGGAATGTGGTGAACCGGGAGGTAGAGGCCGGCAAAATGTTCCTTGTAGCCACCGGAGACAGCTTCTATGGTAGGGCTGTCACGGATGTCACCTTGCTCAGATGCTCCTTCACTCAGGAGATTGCCCTTTGTAGCAAGTTTGCCTTGAAAAAACTGCAAGGGTATGTTTCCTGCGGGGAACCGGAGGAGAATCCCGGCATTGCCCTGCTTGCCATCCACCCGCTGTTGCAACAGGAACTTGAACTGACTTCCTCAATCATGGAAAAAGGTTTGCTGTGCTCCCATTATCAGCGTCTCAAGCAGGATATCATATTTATGGAACTCAGGGGATTGTACAAGAGAGAAGAGCTTGCCCGAATGTTTGCCCCGTTGATCGGAGCAGATGACGATTTCAAAAGTAGGATATTGGAAATATATCCGAGAGTCAGCACGATAAAGGAACTGATGGGAGAACTTCAAATGTCCCATGCCACTTTTAATCGGAAATTCCATAATTCCTTCAATATATCCCCCAAGCAATGGCTGATACAGAAAAAGAAGGAAAAACTGTTTAGGGATATTGTCATGACGAACCTACCCATAGCGGAAATTGCGGAGAAATATGGTTTCACGGTCAACTATGTGACTTCGTTTTGCAAGGAACATTTCGGGAAAACGCCAACGAAACTTAGACAAGAACATTCACCCCAATGATAAACGATGTATACTTTCCGCTGATATTTTCTCATAAGCAATAAATAATATATATAACAATGTAGGAATGCCATGCAACTCTAAAGTGAGCTGTTTTTGTAGATTTTTGAGCAACTTTTATAGATGTTTTTTTTGATATAATCTCTACCTTTGCAGGCGAAAATCAAGAGGTTAACGATGGTTGTCCTCCTCTTAAAAAGAGGAAGAACGGCATTCTTATGTGATAAAATCCTCCTCTTAAAAAGAGGCGGATTTTCAGAAGTGAACTGAATATTTGTGTATAAGGCTAAAAATAAGGCGGTAATTGATGTATATGAAGTGCGATCCGGATATTGATTCGACACCGGCTTTTCCCGAGTCGGGACAGGCGTACGGTTGTTCCTCCGATGGAGCGGACAGAACGGATTGCCCAGTGAATCTTTCCGGAAAGGAAAGGTTCGCATACGAAAAGCGGGAGGCCGCACTTCACAAGTACGAGGATGCCGTCCGGCTGTATGCCACTACCGATATGCCGGTACGCCTGATAGCAAAAGAGTGTCATGTGGCGGAAAGCGGCTTGCAGGCCCATCTGCACCGCTGGCATCGCCCGCTGATGCTGGCAAGGTATGGAGTCGCCCTCGAAGGGAGAAATCCTGAAGAGGTGAAGCTGGGCTCGAAGAGAGGCCAGCGCCATTCCACCCGCAAGAAATACGCCCCGGCAGTCGAGGCTTGCAAAAGCACCGATTACATTCAGTTCAGCATTTCTGCGATAGCCCGGGAGTTCGGTCTGAACGAAACCGGACTGGGCAGCCAGCTGAGGATGTATTATCCGCAGGTCCTGGAATGGCGGGAACGGGAAAAAGCACGCCTCGGCATTACAGACAACTGCCGGCGTGGCGCAAGAAAGGAGTTTATTGAACAATACGCTCCGGCCGTGAAGATGTATCGGACGAGCAACAAGACAATACCGGAAGTGGCTGAGGAATGCAATGTCTCACCGAACGGTCTGAGCCAGCACCTGCGCTTTTACCATCGCCGGTTGCTCGTGAAAAAGGAGGCCGAAAGGGAGCAGGCGAAACAGCGCAGAAAGAAAGGGCTGATGTCCGGCAACGGGCGTACCCGCGGTCCGCTTCCCGAAACGGTGGAAAAATACAGCGAGGCCTTGAAGCTGTATCGCGAAACGGACTTCGACGTGAAAGAGATTGTCCGCCGCACCGGGATTTCGCTCTCCGGATTCCGCTTCTATCTTCGGGAATGGCACCGGGATCTGATGCTGGAGCGCAGGGGCGGAGAAGCCGGCGGTGACGAGGATTGGATAGACCTGAACCAAAGCAAGCGTTACAGCAAGGCGGTTGCCAACAAATATGCCGCAGCCATCGCCAAGCTGAAAGCGGGAGGGCGCACCACCGCAGCCATCGCTTCGGAGTATGGGTTCCACCCGGAGGTGTTTCGCGACTATCTGCACAAGCACGAGCCGGAACTAGCCAAAGGGCTTGGCATGAAACGCGACAGGAACGGCAAACTCACGGCAAGCAAGGCTGAGGAAAAATACGGTGAGGCACTACGCCTGTATGAGACGACGAGCGAAAGCCTGAAGTCGATAGCCGCCCGCTTGGGACTGGTTTACAACAGTGTCGGAGGTTATGTGCGTAGGCACTATCCCGAACTGATACGCAAGCACGAAGCGTTAGTGGCGAAAGAGAGAGAACAGGAAACCGATTTGTGATAGAAACGAATATAAAACATAATAAATAGAATGAAGAAAAAACTTTTCAGCTTGATGTGCATGATATGCTTGTTTACATGTACTGCCGCATGGGGACAGGACGTTGCCTTGAAGACGAACGGGCTGTTCTGGCTGACCACCACGCCTAACGTGGGTGTGGAAGTGGCGCTCAGCCCGAAATACACGCTGGAGCTGGCAGGAGCCTACAACCCTTGGACGTTCAAGGACGACAAGAAGATGCGTTTCTGGCTGGTGCAGCCGGAACTTAAGTACTGGCTCTGTGAAAAATTTGAAGGTCACTTCGTCGGGCTGCATCTGCACGGAGCACAGTATTACGGCGGATTCAAGAAGAAACGCTACGACGGCTATCTCGCAGGGGGCGGTTTCACCTACGGATACGACTGGATTCTTTCCCCTCACTGGAACCTGGAGGCCGCCATTGGCATCGGCTACGCCCGCCTGTGGTATAAGGAAAGCCCCCGGACCATCTGCGAGAAATGCCACGAGGACAAGACGAAGAACTACTTCGGCCCTACAAAGGCTGCCATCTCATTGATTTACACTTTCTAAAGGATGAACTGACATGAAATCGAAGATACAATATATTACATTGCTCGCTGCCTCTGCCGGAATGCTTGCCGGCTGCGCCTCCCAGCATCAGGCGGGAAGCGGCATAAGGGTTACGCCGGAGGCTTGCGTACTGGTTCCCGAAGACGGGCGGAACGCCGATATGGACGTGGTGTTCCATGTACCGGACAACTATTTCACCAAGCGTAGCCGTCTGGTCATCGTTCCCCAACTCGTGGTGGGCGACACGGTGAAGGACGAATACCTGCCATTGGTGGTGGACGCACCTATCTATCAGAAGAAACTCAAACGCCGTGAAGTGCTGGAAAACTATACCGACACGCTTGCCGCCGGCATTCGCAAGGTGGACAACACCTCCGCCTCGTTCGAGCTGCCCTACAACGGAACAGTCGTTCTTCCCGCCGGGGTCGATACCGCCCGTGTGGTGGCGGTGGTCTCTACCGACGGCTGTGGCGAGTGCACCGGCATCGACACCATCGAGGTGGCATCCATCGGGCGTCCTTCGCTTTATATCCAATGGATGGAACCGCAGTTCGTGGTGCGTCCGAAAGTGGTGGACGGCAAGGGTGAGGCCCGTCTGGCTTTCGAGATTAATAAATACGATATCAATTTGGGGTTGGGCAACAACCGTTCCGAGCTGGAAGCCATGCTGGAAACCCTGACCCCGGTGCTGAAAGACACGCTGGCAACGGTCAACTCGTTTACCATCAGCGGTATGGCTTCGGCCGACGGCTCGCTGGCTTTCAACACCCGTCTGGCTGAGAACCGTGCCAACGCTGCCAAGGACTGGGTTGCCGACCGTTTGAGTCTGACTTCGGCACAGAAGAACGGCATCAGGATAGATTCCCGTCCTGAAGGCTGGAGGCCGGTGCTCGACTCCATGACAAAGGATGGAAATCCCGACTCCGTCAAGGTGAAAGACATCCTGGAGCGGTTCGCCGACCAGAATGACGACGTGCAGGAACGCCATATCCGTCGGCTGGCCTGCTGGAACACGATTCGTGACAGATACCTGTCGAAAGACCGCAAGGTGGAATACACCTACTCTTATACCATCAAGAGCTTCACCACCAACGATGAACTGCTTGACATGTACGCCAAGCGTCCCGACGCATTCAACGAACCGGAACTGCTGAAGGTGAGCACGCTCATGCAGACCGATGCGGAGAAAATCGAGGTCTATCAGACGATATTGAAATACTTCCCCGATTCCGAGACGGCGAAGAACAACTTGGCTGTGCTCTACCTGCGCACCGGCAACGAGGATGCCGCACGCAGCATGCTCCGCCAGTTGCTCGGACGCTATCCCGACATCGAAGGCAAACGGTTAAAGGTGGAGGGCGCAGAATGATGAAGAAAGCGTTTGCATACCTGCTGTCCGCACTGGCCGTGGGGCTGGTGCTTACCTCCTGCATTCGCGACGAGATAGCGGAGTGTCCGCCCATGCGCATCACGGTGGCGGTGAAAGACAAGAACTATTTCAACGAGAACAGCGTGGCAGCCAAGGGGCTGATCGAGAAGAAGGCCGACAACCTGCCTTTCCGGGAGTATGTCTCTACCTTATATTATATCGTGCGTGATGAGGCCGGAAACACCGTGGCGGAGCATGCCACCTACGAGGTGACGGGCGATGCCAAGGAGGAGGTGATAGATATGCCGATTGATCTGCCCTACGGCAAATACCACGTCACGGTATGGGGAAACCTGAAAAGCGAGGAACCGTTAGGCGATGACCTTACAGCCGCCGAGCTGGAGCACGCTGACGCAGCGAGCCGGGATATCTATCTGGCGGATGCCGAGGTGGAATACGCCTTGGGGTCGGAGCATCACACCGTGGAGCTGGAACGCACCAAAGGCCGCCTTATCATCGTGGCGGAGAACCTGCCGGACTATATCGACCTTTCAGATAAAACGATATGCGATGTATATAGCTTCGTTGCCACCGGTCTCAAATACGACCGACTGACGGATCTGACCAGCCGTACCCATTGGACGGAGAAGAACCATATCACGACCCATACGCTGACCGGTCCCTCGAAAGGCTTCGAGCAATCCACGCTCAAGGTGGCGTTCCACGATGCCGACAACGCACCGGCTTCGCCCATGGCTCGTGCCAACAGCAGCCTGCTGCCGGAGGATATCCGCATCACGATGGGACGAAACGAGATTACAGTGGTGAAGTATGTCTATATGAAGGAAGACGACCCAGATCCAGATCCTGAGCCTGATCCAGATCCTGAGCCTGATCCAGATCCCGATCCAGATCCCGATCCAGATCCAAAGCCGGAACCGGGTGGCAAGTTTGACATCTATGTACTAGTGAACGACAACTGGGAAGAAATACACGGACTAATCGTAGAAGAATAAAAAACAGAGTTTAATCAAATAATTGTTTAATTTAATTTTCAACAAAATGAAAAAGTATCTATGTATGGCAGCGGCAGGTATGCTCCTGTTCTCTGCATGTAGCAACGAAGATGATGTTATCAACAACGGTAACTCATCTGCTGACTTCGAAGGGCAGGAACTCATTATGAAGGTAGTTAACACTGGCGATGGTTTGACAACTCGTGCTGCACGTCCTTTGTATAGCTCTGAAGCTGGTCAGAAAATCGACAAAGTGAAGCTGGCTATCTTCAAACTGAATGGTCTGGCTATTGAAAGTTGTGTTTTCGAAAAAACATTCGATGACTGGCAAAATGATGGTCAGAATTATGGAGGTGACCCCGATAATAAATCTGATCATGGCAAGTACGCTTCTTTGAACCTGAAGAAAGAAATTAATCCTGATGAACTGACAAACAAAGGTCTTGCTCCGGGTGATTACATGGTGTATGCAGTAGGTTATAACTCAGTAAGTTCAGTTTATACCTATAATCCGGGACTGGAAACCATTGTGAAAGACTGGGGTGATGCTACATCCTTCCAATCAATTAAGGCTAGCACCAATGGTGATGCAGAGGAAATCTTCGCAGGTAGCATTGCTAAGATTACGGTAGGTAATGATAGAAATTTTACTATTGTAGCAGATAAACCTGATAACAACATCCTATATTTGCATCGTCAAGTAGCAGGTGCTTTCGGTTATTTCATGAATATCCCAGCTGTAGGTCCTGACGGAACAAAAGCAACTCACTTGCGTTTGGTTGCTGCTAATAAGAATATGGCTGTTAATATGACCAAGTTCAATACAGATTTCAGAGTAAGTAACAACAACGTGAAATACGTTGTCAATGGTGAAACTTCTGGAACTAGTGATGCAAAATTTAAAGAAGGTTCAGATGGCTTCGTCGTTTATAATATCAAATTGGAGGATTGGTTTACAGCTGGCGATTCAAATAATGATGGTGTATTGGGTAAAGGCGATACTTGGTCTATTCCTCAAGCTATAAAAGATAAGGGAGAATTTAATGCCCTTCAGGGTACTGTCTTCGCCGGTGAGTTCGTAATTCCTTTCGCAAACAAGAATGTAAATACCTTTGAGTTACAACTAGTATCAGGAGAAGATAAGGCTGCGACAATCCTTAGAACTTGGACTGTAAACTTGAAAACAAAACAAACTGGTGTTGTTGGTCTTGAAAATGACACTGAGATTTCAAATGAATCTGTATCTTCTTACAGTATTGTTCGTAACCACCTTTACACTATCGGTAGAAAAGACGTTGCTAATCCAACAGATCCAACAGATCCAACAGATCCTGAGAATCCTGAAGATTTGAGCAAGGGACAGATTCTGACTCTTCGTGTAAATGATAACTGGGAAGTAATCAATCAGTTAGACATTGAGCCGGAAATCTAATCTCCCCATCATGTAACCTCATTTATGAACCCTGTTTCATAAATCCAATATAATCCGGAAGTTTCCAAGGGCCGAGCCCCCGGAGGCCTCCGGATTATTTGCATAATGTGAACGCACAATCATATTTTTACGATTCATCTTAAAAACAACAATCACCATGAGTATCTTCCTGAAACCCGTGCAACGCCGCAACCTCAGGAAGTGAAATGGTCATCCGCCCAACCGACATTGGTAAGTCGGGCAACTCAGAAATGTGAGTTGGACAACTCACGACAACCGGTCGGGCAACCCGGCAGAAGCCGCCCGCCCCGGACCCAAAAACAAATCGCTCTTTGACATCTTGGAACATGACGGAAAACAATCTTTGCGAGGAGGAAAAACGTGGAAATCCCCGGTAAAACAGCCCGCAGCAGTAAAGAATAACACCCTACCGCGCTGTATTCTCGGATTTTAGCTGTATCTTTGCGTGCAAAGAAACATAAAATCAACAGCCGTATGAGATACTTGGACCCAAAAGCCGATTTGACATTCAAGCGGGTGTTCGGCGAACATCCCGACTTGGTGCGGAGCTTCCTGAACGCCCTGCTCCCGTTGGGCGAAGGCGAGGATATCAGCGAGATAGAATACCTGCCTGCGGAAATGGTTCCCGACAATCCGTTGCGCAAGAACAGCATCGTGGACGTGCGTTGCCGTGACATACGCGGACGGCAGTTCATCGTGGAGATGCAGATGGTGTGGACACCGGAGTTCAAATACCGTGTCCTGTTCAACGCCTCGAAAGCCTATGTCCGCCAGATCAAGACCGGCGAGAACTACGAGCTGCTACAGCCCGTCTATTCGCTGAATCTGGTGAACGACATCTTCGAGCCGGACCTGAAAGGCTACTACCACTATTACCGCATGGTGCACGTGGAGCATACCGACAAAGTGATAGACGGACTGCACCTGGTGTTCGTGGAACTGCCCAAATTCAACCCCCACACCTTCAGCGAGAAGAAGATGCACGTGCTCTGGCTGCGCTACATGACGGAAATCAACGAACAGACCCGTGAGATACCGGAAGAACTGATGGAGAACCCCGAAGTGCAGAAAGCCGTGAAGTCGCTGGAAGAATCCGCTTTCACCGAAGCCCAGCTTGCCGGCTACGAAAAGTTCTGGGACACTATCAGCGTGGAAAAGACACTGATCAGCGGAGCCGAAAAGAAAGGGATTATAAAAGGCCGTGAAGAAGGAGAAGCGATAGGCGAACAAAAGAAAGCCTACCAGATTGCCCGGCAAATGAAAGCCAAAGGCTATCCGACTGATGCGATAGCAGAACTTACAGCCCTCACCGAAGAGGAAATCGACAAGCTGTAAGCCCCCTCCCCACATAAGATACATAGAGAGAAGTTTTCCGTTCCCCTCGTTGCGTCCAAAGAATGACGCAGCGAGGGGAACGGTTCGTTTATACCCGTACCGTTCCAAGGATGGCTTGAAGAAGAGACAATACATAGGATTGACAACAAATATAAAAACGATATAAATATAAAAAGTAAAATAAACAACAATGAAAAGATTCAAACTAAAGGCAATGGCCTTGTCGCTAATGCTGGCAATTGGAATGAATGCCCAGGCGAGAGAAACAAAGGTAGATAATCCACGTTTCCCCCGCAAAGCGTTGGTTGCGCCCGATTGTATGATCAACACGATGATAAATGTCGTGGATGTGGCTTCGGGTGCGAATGAGATGAACAACCTCTTGGATGAGAATCTGGACAATTACGCTACTTTGGCGGGATTGGCAAGTGTCGGAGTGCTCTCGGAACCTGTTGTCAGTGTAAAAGACTTGAAGCATACCTATCCGGCAGGAACGGTAGCTGGATTTTGTATCCAAAGCGAGGCAGGCAGTAATTTGCTTTCGTTAGAAGTCTTGAATAATGTATCTATCATCTTATACAAGGATGGAACGATACAAGAAACCCTACCTGTAGAGCAGGTTTCCGGTGGTGTGCTCTCGCTTGGCCTGATACAGGTTGCCAACAACGATGCGAACACCAACTTGACCGTCACTTCTACCAAGGAGTTTGATGAAATCGGCTTGTTGATGAACGGTGTGACTGTAGATGCCCTTAGTGCCACAAAGGTGAAGTATGCCTTTGTGGGGGATGAAAGGAAGATGCAATTATCAAAAGAAAATATACCAGGGATTACTGCTGATGGTGGTGATAATCCTAATAATTTAATTGATGGAGAAGAAGATACTGCTACTGATTTTGGAGGACTTGTATCAATAGGAAGTTGCCATATTACTCTTTCATGGAATGAAACCCATCAGTTTTCAAAAGGTACAAGAATTGGTTTTAAATTTAAGAGTGCTAAACTTTTAGGTTTAGATTTGGCAGGAAAAATTAGAATTATATTAACAGATGCAAGCGGATCATCCCAAGAGACAATCGTTAATGCTACACTGTTAGATCTAGGCTTAATTGGAGAGAAAACGTATGATGTGTCAATCCAAGCAAATCAACCTTTTGTAAAAGCTGAACTTATTGTTAATGCGACATTGGGAGTCCTCGAAAAATGGTATTTCTACTACGGCTACATCGAAGAAGAGCCCGAGGTGACTCACCACCACGATCTGAACCTCAGCATGAACCCGGTGATTTGCCCGGAAGAGACGGAATATCAACTCCAGCCCTCTGACGGAAGCGTCACTTGGACATTGCAAAGCCAACCTACGGAAGATAACTCCGTACAGGTTTCCGCTGACGGCAAAGTAACCAATATGGCAGCCGGTGTGATGGGCGAATATGTTTTCAAAGCTACGGCGAAAGACAGATGTTCTGGAACCGTTACCCTTACCAAAGGTATTCAACAGTCTGTCAATCCGGAATGCAACAAGCCGATAGCGGACGAAATGGAACTTGCCGACAACATTCACGGTTTCAACGGCTCGTTGATAAGCATCTCTGATTTGAAAAATTCGGAAAATATCATTGACCAAGATATGAGCACCTATGCCGAATACATTGGCGGGTTATCATTGGCCAACAACGTTCAAATCATCGGCGTAAAGAAGAAAACAACCGAACCGATGTGGACAGGTGGAGCAGACGGCAAGCGAGTAGGTTTCGTGGTAGAAATGAATAGTGGCGTGTTGGGACTCAATGCTTTGGAGTTCTATAAAATCCGTTTGTTCAACAATAAGACACAGTCGTATGTGCACGATGCAGTGGTTAGTCGCTGGAACACCGTTTCGGCCGGGCTGATTGGCAACAATCAGGTGCAGAAGGTACGCCTTAGTGTAGAAGTGCCTGCCGGAACAGAGTTCGATGAAATCACGTTATGGAAATCAGGTGTGTTGGGCTTGCAGCTCAATACTCTGCGCATTTATGGAGCTTTTATGAACGATGCCGGTAGTGATTGCTATACCGATGATCCGCTTGGATGTGGCAGTACGATTATCTCTGCACAGACCACCGGAGCCTCTATCAATTACGACGAAACTGGCTTCAACGGACTCGTAGGAGCAGCTGCTTTTATTAAAGATTTGCAGAATCTGATTGATGACAATCGGGAAACTTACACCTATTCGGATGGTATCAAGGTGGGAGCAACCGTGAAATATGCCGTCAAGTTGGGCCGTACGTTCGGTAAGAACCAGCAGATTGGCATCATTATGGACAAAGAAACCTATCTCGCCAATTTGGACGTAATCAATAGTTGGACAATGAAAACCTATTACCGAGGCACAGAGACCGGTGACGAAAAGAAAGGCTGGAACGTGCTTGGATTAGATGCCATAGGCTACGGCGATAAGATTTATCTATTGCTGAACCCCACAAAATCTTTTGACGAGGTAAGGATACAAACCGGTACACTGGTGGAAGCTTTAAGCGGTCTTAAACTTTACGGTCTGTTTGTCCGTAATGATGCTGACGGCGACGGTATCCCGGATTGCGAAGATGAGAACAGTTGTGGCCCCGAAGAACCCCAACAACCCGAAGAGCCGGGCGACATTAAATTCACGCTCTCTGCCGAGCACCTTTGCCAGCAGAGCGACCTGACTGTCACCATCAAAGGCACGGCCGGTACGGTTTACAAGATTTCATGCCCTGAGCAAGGCATCATCAACGAAGAGGTAACAGTGCAGGCGAATGGTGAAGGCTCTTGGACTGGTACAATGCCGAATGCGGCTCGTGAAGCAACCCTGACCGTTACGACACAAGACGACGCAAAGAGCGCATCTAAGACATTCGCCGTGCATCCGCTTCAAACAACATGGGATGGCAGTGAAAACACCGATTGGAACAACTGGGACAACTGGACGAACGGTTCGCCGATAGGCTGTTCGAATGTCATCATTCCGGCAGGCTGTGTGAACTATCCGGTTTTGACAGCAGCATCGGAAAACTTGTGTAGCCATATCCATTTCGAGATGGGGGCCGAGGTGGTGAACACCCACTTCCTGACATACGAACGGGCTTCTGTCGATATGACGCTCAACGAGGCTGACCGCTACTATACGCTTTCTGCCCCCTTGCATGGCATGGTAACGGGCGATATGTTCATCCCGGCAGATGGAAACCCTGACGTATTTGTCGAGGCAAATGAAACGAACGCTCCGCAGAACCGTTTCAACCCACGCATCTATCAACGCTTGTGGGCATCCAATGCCAAAGGTCAGATCATATCAGGCAGTCAGATAGAGGTAACTCCTGATGAGACTCGCTGGACACCGCCGTTCAACGCCTTGGCAGAAAAGTATGAGCCGGGCAAAGGTTTCTCGATGAAGGCAGTAAGAAATGCGGCAGAAGGAGATCTTACCTTCCGTTTCCCGAAAACTCATACGGAATATGTATATGTGACGGATCAAAACCAGCCGACCGACATTAAGGAGACTATCAGCCGCGTTAACGTTGGCCGCTTCATTTATGAGAAAAATGATGGTACAGAGGTATTCCCCTTTACCGTTACGCTTTCCAACAAAGATGCTGGAACCACCTTCTTGGCGGGAAATCCCTTTATGGCGCATATCGATGTTGCGAAATTCATGGCTGTAAACAATTTCACCTCTGTTAAAGTGTACGATGGCAACAACGCCAACTCGCAGATATTGGTCGATGGCGAATTGGTCAGCAACGGAGCGGACTATACGCACATCGCCCCGATGCAATCAGTTTTCGTTACCGTGGCTAACGATGCCCAGACTTTGAATGTCACTTACACGACTGATATGCAGGCTTCGGCTCCGGGCTCTTTGCTGAAGAGTCATCGGATGGCAGCCGAAAACCATTCGGACTTGAGCCTGAGCGCCACTGCCGGCAAGCACGTTGCGAACACCTTGGTACGCCTCTCTGCGGCGGCTTCGAAAGCCTACGTTCCGGGCGAGGATGCCGAATTGCTGGTCGATAATGAGGTGCATCCGGCCATCGCCCTTTTCAGTGTGGCTGGCGGCAAATCGCTCGACATCCAACAGTTGGATGGGGCAGACAGAATCCCCTTGGGCTTCTATCTGCAAACGCCGGACACGGTTTTCCTGACCATACGGAAAAGCGGAAACGGAGAATGGGACGGATGGTATCTTTCGGATATCCAGCTTCAGAAGAACTACCCGCTGGGAACTGCCGAGACGGTGATTCCGCTGGGTGTGCTCAGCACGAATGTAGGCCGCTTCTTCCTCGTAAAGGGCAATCCTACGGCTAACGAGTCCATCGCGGATGGCGATATCCGGTGCTACTGCTACCGTGAGGGAACCGACCGTATCGTGGTCCGCTCGACAAACGCTCCGATGAAACGTTGCGAAATCTACTCGGCAAGCGGTACACTTGTGGACCGTGCCAACGGCGAGAGCACAGAATACCGCCTCCGCCCGACCGCTGGTGTGAACATCATCAAGGTGTATCCGGAAGGAAAAGAGCCTCAGGTATTCAAAGTGTCGTGCTACTAAACACGATGCAGAAGAACAGATGTAGAATGAAACATAAAAAACAAGAATATGAATCTTAAATTATCGAACACAATCAAGGGAATGCTTCTCTTCCTGGCCTGCCTGGCAACTGCCGGCTGCGGGCAGGAAGATATGCCCACTCCCGACACGCCCGACGACAGCAGGCCGCAGGTGGTTCTCACCTTCAGTGCCTCGCCGGGCTTGACCACCCGTACCCAGCTACCGGGTCCGGAATATCTGCAACACGTTCAAACAATGCACCTCTACATTTTCAATGGTACGGGCGATGATGCCTCGTGCGTAGCCTACGAAAAGGTAGATTGGGAGGACGTGAAAGCACCTGCAGGTGGAGCAAATACCGTATCTAAAAACCACAAGGTGCAATATAAGGATTTCGCAGTGGGACAACCTTATACCTTCATTGCTGTTGGTTTGGACGACTGTTCCGGTGCTACTTATGGTCTGCCCAGTGCGGTGACAGTAGGCACTACATTAAAAGAAGCCAAGGCTGTACTTGCTTCAGGCAAGACACGTAACGACATCGCTGTCTCCGAACTTTTCGGCGGCTCACTGGTGCTTACCCCCGTGGCAGCCGGACAGATAACAGGAACTATCAAATTAGACCGCCGTGTAGCAGGTGTGTTCGGCTATTTCAAGAACATTCCTATGCAAGTGAAGGGAGAAAAGGTAGCTTCCCTGCGGATAGAACTCTACAAGCCACAAAACAAGAGCATCTGGCTTACTGCCAAACCCACAAAGGAAAAAGATGTCATCATGGAGCCTATTACAAATACCGATGACAATAAGATTCTTGTAGAGATTCCACTGACAGAGGCAGATTTTGAAAAGGAGAAAGTTCTATCCAAAGGTTCGTATGTGCTTCCTATGAAGGCTCCTACTACTGAGGATTGTACTCTTCTGGTGACTTTAGCTGATGCAAACGGAAAAAGGTTGCAGGAAAGAAAGGTCAAATATCAGCTGGACGATAAAATTAGCGACACTTCCGGTGGCACCGGTATCATCACCGTCACCAAAGACCTCTACCGCTTCGCTATCAATGCCAATTGGTTTTATCAGATTGGTCCAGTGAACTGGCCGGAGGAAGAAGATGGCAATATTGTAATCACCGTAAACCCCGACTGGCAATGGAGTGGAAGTTTAGAATGGCAATAACAAATTAAAAGAAAACGATATGAAACTATTCAGAGTATTATTTTTGCCGATATGGGTTGTGCTTCTCCTGCTGACTGCGTGCAGCCAAGACGATTTGGATATGCCGGGAAAGGGCAGTACAAGTGGAAATGAAGATCCCACTCCGATAACTATACGGCTGCAAACCCGTGCTGAAAATACGATGTGGCCGAACGAGAATTTGTATGACAAAGTTGATGCTGTGCAAATTTTGGTATTTGGTGCACAAGGGGATTATGTAGAAAATCAGACCTGTTTTGAGTATAAGGCGGAATACCAAAATTGCATAACTGGTTCTGATGGGAATGCTGTCAAAAACAATGTGTTTCCAGTATCCAAAAACTCAACAGGATGGTGGGAAGCCAGAGCGCAGTTTACTCCGCAGGAGGGTATGGTTTACCGCCTGTACGCCATTGCCTATAATAAAGAACGTTTCAAAAATGTTACATTAAATGTGTCTGATAGCAAGAAACTATATACCGGAATTGCATCCGATAAGACATTGGCTGAAAGCGAAAAAAATAAACCTGTCAAGGAGAGCAACTTTGCATCTATCAGCATTAATAGAGAAACTGGTCCGGTTGATTATAGCCGTCTGGAGTTCTATGTTGGCCCGGTGGGATATGCTGAATCCTTGTATCAGAATAAAAAGGTAAATAGACTTTACTTTACGGACGATGTGGTTGGTGTCACTGGAACGAATACAGATTTTAAAGACTGTCCGTTGGAAGGTACACTGTATCGCGCTACCGGTCGTTTGTCGTTCCATTTGACGGATATCGAAGATACAAATTTCAAGAAAATACGCCTTGTCATGGAGAAATACACGAATGCCAGCCTGATTGGTTGGGGTGATTATTGGTCTTCTTGGAAAGATAATAGAGCAAAGGTTCTGGATGGAGGGATAGCGGATAAGGATGCGCATCCCGAGTTCAGAGATTTGTTCGGAAAATATTGGAATAATCAAGAAACTACAGAAGTCGTAGTAGATGAACAAGCGGTTGCCAATAAAGAAGTATGGCTTTACGCAGACTGCATTTATACGGAAAAATTCAAACTCTATGTGATACCTGTAAACGACCAAAATGAAGCAATGGGTAAATATCTGATAGAGTGTAAAGACCAAGAGTATTATCCCGGTTATGAAGGTATTGTGGATATGGTTGTAGAAAACGGTTTGTTCACCGTGATAGGCAATTTCTGGGGACAACTGGAAGGCCCTATCAATAACGTGGGCAACATCAAGATTGATACGGACTGGGATAGTGATTTTAATTTCGGAGAAGAATTGACACCTTCCACTAATTAAAGCTGAATATGAAAAGAACAATAAAAATATACGGACTGTTATTATGCGCATGGCTGATGGCCTGTATGTGCATATCGTGCAGTGAGGATGTGATAGAGGACAATCCGGCTGCACAGCAAGGGAAAAAAGGAAGTGTATCCTTCCTCCTGAGCGGGATTGATGCCGGAATCTTAACTCGTGCGGCGCAAAACATTGATTTCAGCCAATATACGGTAAAATGCTATGTATTTAAGCAGAACGAAGGAAGTAGCGGCTATGATTGTACGTTGATACAAGAAGTTGATGTGCGTAATTCCCTAATTACTTTTGATAATCTGGAAGCTGGCAAGCATCACTGTTTTGCCTTCTTTGCTGTACGGAATGGTTATAAAGATAAATTGGTACTGAAAGAATATACGGGAACAGATGAATCGTCAGATACGTATCCTGATTATTTCATTCCAAATGATGCCCAGATAAATGTATCCAATTTCCAAAAATGTTTCCTGCAAGTATTCGATGAATCAGGATTGGGACAAGATGGAGGCTTTTTGAAGCCATATTCAGATGGCACAGATGAGGACTTTATGATATATGGCGTACAGGTAGAAACTACACCTGTCGATACCGACTATCAAATGCAGAGAATATCATTAAAACGGTTACTGGGAGCCGTAGAGTTTAATCCCAATAATGTAGGAAAAATTACAGAGTGTAAGGTCTATTCCAATTTCTACAGATTATATCTCACTCAAATGCAGGTTAATGACGCAACTACGTTGAATGGGGTTACAGGTATGGGAACAATGGGAGATATTGAAATTCGCAGTGACTTTGCCGGCAACTGGATACCTACTACTTCTACCACCGCTGCATTGCTAAAAGAGTTTGGCGAAGAAACACAACGATATCGGATTTATCTTCCTTGTACGACGATAAAAACATATTCAGAAAACGTGAAAATCCCCGAAGTGGAATGCGCTAATACTTATATTTATACACTGAGCGCATGGGACTGGGAAGATGAAAGTGGAGGAAATATACCTTCTACTCCCACGTCTGTTACAATTGGGGGAACAAAATACAGTATAAAATCTCCTTTCCCTATATTCCCCAACCGTACTACTGTTTTGACTGTCGGTAATGGTAATCAGCTGACGGTAAGCTTCAAGGGTGTAAATGGTACGGGAGGAATAGATGTAGACAGTGATGACTGGGACGGATGGAAAGATTAAAATCAAAAAAAGTAAAACGATGAGACAGATTCAGAATATAGGTCGTATGTTGCTCTCTTTATTGATGTTTGGTTTGGTGTCATGCAATCAAGACGAAATGAATGAATTGGGTAACCCTAACAGCAACAACGGGACGAAAGTGCCCGAAGGGTATATGCTTGTATCTTTCCCGATACAAGATGAGTTTTCTACAAGAGCAGAACTCAAGCCGGAAACAGGAACTCAGAAGCGAATACAACACTTGCAATATCTTCTTTACAAGAAACCGGATGGAGGTAGCGATACGGATGTCAGCGCATGGATATTGGAGAAGAAAGGTCTTGTGAGTGAAACCGGAAGTGGTATTTATTTCCCATACTCTTTCGCTTTGCCACTCCCGATAGACAATACGTATAAAATCGTCTTCCTTGCCAATGTAAGTGAAGGTCTGTTCAAGGGACAGCAGCCGGGTAATGCGTTGCTGAAAAATGCAGAGGTAGGCCAAAATACCTATTCGCAAACTACAATCAATGCCCCTGATGTGGCTTTTAGCGAGAACAATATGTATTATCTTGCCGGTGCTACGTTCGACACTCATAAAAACGGAAACGAATCAACAAAGGATGTCACCGGTATATGCTTGCAACGCATGGTAAGCCGTAGCCTCCTGACAACGTATGGCATTCAAGGCAATTATGACGTGAGTGAAACTACCTATGAAAAGCGTTATTATTCCTCTCTATTGGATGAGAATGCGATGATAGGGAAACTCGTCTTTGCTAATGACATCAACAGTGCGTTGGGCAAGCAGTTCCACCAGTTGATTATGGAAGATATTGTATATCCTTTTGCTTATCTGCTGAACAAGAATAGCTTCTTGAATGGAGATATGTTGACTTGGTTTAACAATGCAGAAGAAGAGTTTAAACAAAGGTACGAAGCGAGAGGACTTAAGTATAGCGGTATAATATCAAAATTAAATGAATTATGGGTAGAAGCTAGTGACTTTATGGTACAGGAAAAAGCTGTTACTTTGCAATCTTTTATTCAGTCATTAAAAGAGAACAGTGCTGATAAGGATTATATCGGGAAGATGCTGGAAGTAGTAAAGAGCAAGGATATTCGAGATGTAACTATACCTACTGAAACCAAAGGCTCATTCACGATAGCCAAACAGAAAACACTCGAACAGTTACGTTCAGACCAGAGAGACGGAGGTTTGTTTGGAGTATGGAGTAAAAATGACAATTTAATGCTCACGGTAACAGCCCGATTGAACGGTAAAGTCCCGACTGCTGTCGATTTGGATTTGAACGTGAAGGAAGAATCTGAATCATTTTCCAGAGAGATTGCTTTGGCAAAAGCAACAGATACGGAAGACAGTTCTTTACCGATTATTCTTCTGGCAGGCAAAAATGACAATCATACCTTCGGGTTGCAGGATTTGGATAATAGCGAAAACCTACGACCGAAGCCGGAAAATGGCATAACAAACGATAAGGTATTGAGGCCCAATATCTCAACGACCTATCGGGTAACTCCGACTAACATCCAATGGGATGGAACAGTAAAGGATAATTCATCACAAAAGGTTATCATCGCTTATGGCAGCCTGATAGATGTAATAGGAGATTTTGATAATTCGCTTCTGAAAAGAAATATTACGTTTGCTTTATCAGCTGTCTATTCACTGGGACGTAATCAGATAGATTTTGATAGAGAAGATGGTAGACTGACAGCGAATACTCCCCCAGTCGGATTTACCCTTAATATACCCGATTTCAGCAATGCTCATTTGACAGGAACGTTGATTTGGAAAGCCGATTGAAAATTCGGTCATAACGGTAAGCCCCTTTTCGAAAAGCTTGGTATCTTTACAATGATATAAATTATTGTTTAATTCAAAGAATCATGAAAATGAGAAAAATTTTATTGTTTATGGCAGCTTGTTTCTGCCTGTTGCACTCATTATGCGCGCAAAGTAAGCCGGTCATACCGGAAGAGGTCACACCTCTGGTCGGCAAGAACTGTGTGATCAACCAAATAGATAAGAATTTGGTTGATGTATTCGGAGATGCGTCTTCGCTGGGCAATTTGGTAGATACCAATATCGACAATTACGCAAGCTTAAGCGGGTTGGCCGGTATTGATGTAGCCTACCATCAAATCATTTCTATCAAAGATGTCGAAAACGATTACTCCGGGAAAGAAGGAGAACGTCTGGAAGCCGGTTTTGTGATGCAAAGTGTTTCGGAAGGAACAAATTTGTTGACAGCAGACGTGCTAAAGATGTTCGTTGTCGAGACGTATCTGGACGGTGAAAAGCAGGAAAGTTCTGTTATGGAAGGAACTACCAGTGGTCTGTTGGATTTGAACTTGATAACCATCGCTTCTGATGGAAAAACAAAAGTCTATATCCGCACCACAAAGCCGTTTGATGAAGTACGTCTGGCTGTTGCCGGTGTAAACGTGGAAGCCTTCAAGCAGTTAAAACTCTATTATGCTTATGTGGGTGAAAACGAAATGAAACCTATAACTCAAACTTATCATTATCCGAACGCTTCCGTTCACGGGCATAAAACAGACGGGCTTGCCAGCGAATGGACAAGTGCCATGTGGAACTGGCCTAAGCAAAAGGAGAAACTGGTAGGTAAGAACTCAGAATCGGACGGTGTAGGCTTCGGTCTTGTCAGTGGTTTGCTGACCGATCCTCATGTCACCATCAATGCCGGTGAAACTATCCCTGCCAATACGGAAATAGGCTTCATGGTGGAAAGCGGTTCGGTACTTGCCATCGAATTGTTCAACAACACCGTGTTGACTACCTATGATGAGAATGACAATGAAGTGGAATCCAAAAAGATTGTCTCTGTATTGGGATTGTCAGCTTTGGGTGGTGGAAAAAGTACGGTCAGCATGGTAACGACCAAACCTTGCCAGCAGATAAAAATACAGTTCGGCGGTTTGAATATTGATTTGGGTGGCACTAAGATTTTCTATGCTTATACACGTGAAACGAAAGTCAAAGAGATAAACGATTGCGATTTGCAACTTAGTGCGGATATCACTGTTTGCAATCAGAACTCGTTACAGCTCAATGGTGTAAGTGGCATTACTTGGTCTATTTATAGCCAGCCAGAAGGAGCCAATGCAAGTGTCTCCCCAACTGGTTTGGTCAGTGGAATGACAGAAAGCGGAGAATATATCATCAAAGCCCAGAAAGGCGATTGTATAGACTTTGTGACTATCAACAACTCACCTACTTCTTCAATATCTTCAGAGTGTAATCGACCGATTGTTGGCGATAATGTTGAACCCTACGCTCCAGCCGGAGGTGGATGTCTGCTTTGTCTCTCTCCGGATTTGGATGACAATTCAAGGAATGTGGTTGACAAAGATCTGACGAATTACATTGAATATACAAAGGGATTGGATTTATTGAGCAATACCAGTATTTATGGTGTGCAGAAAACAGACGGAAGTTTTTATACTGCGTCTGAGTCAGAACCTCGTCGCGTAGGATTTATCATGCAGGCTACAGATCAGTTCTTGACGGCGGATGTTTTAAAGTTCTTTGTCATCAAAACTTATTTGGGAGATAACCTGCAAGAGACATCACCGATAGATGAGAATGATGCAGTCGGAGCAAACTTAATCAGCGGAATGAGTAACCAGATGCGTTACAGCTTTGTAGCGACCAAACCGTTTGATAAGGTAACGCTTTGGACAGCCGGAGTATTGAGCTTAAATTTAAGCAAATTCCGTATTTATTACGCTTTTGAAGAACCGGCAAGCAGCGATTGTATGGCGCAATACACTTCGGGCTCTTGCCTTTCTCTGTTGTCTTCACAACAAGGAGCAACTATCAACTATGAACGTACCGGATTCAATGGAATTGCTAATGTTGGTGCGACCATGAGAGATTTGTCCAACCTGATGGATGGAGATATGGGTACTTATGCCTTCGTATATAAGACTGCTGGTGTAGCAGCCAATACGACCGTTTCAATTAAGGCTAATCAAATATTCGAACATGGTTATCAGACGGGATTTGTCGTAGAGGAACAAACTTGGTTAGGAAATGTGGATTTGTTACGCTTCCTCAGGATAAAGACTTATTTGAATGGCATAGAAACAGGTGATGAAGCCATTAAGCCGGAAGTCCTTTCTTTGGATTTGATAGGCTCGTATGGAAAATCCCTGATAGCGATTACTCCGACCAAACCATTTGATGAGGTCGTTCTGGATATGAGTGGCTTGATTGATGCCTTGGTTGAATTGAAAGTATATGGTGCTTTTGTTCAACCGGACACCGATGGGGACGGAACACCCGACTGTATGGACAAAAACCCATGTGGGGAAGAACTTGTACCTTCTACAAAAGGTAAATATTGTGTCGGAGACCAAGTGGAAGTTACCATAGAAGGTGGAGATCCTCAAGGTAATTATACCTTGCAAATTGGGAATGAAACATATCCATTTTCAGATGCTGCCGTTTCGTTTGTCGCCACTACTCCCGGACAATTTAATTGCACGATTCTCAAAGATGGAGAAGTAGTCTATACGAATTTGTCAATAATCGTTCACCCGTTGGAAACACAATGGACCGGAGCTGTTTCCACAGACTGGAACGATTGGGATAACTGGACAGAAGGAACTCCTTCTTACTGTACGAATGTAATTATTCCATCTGTCAATGATTTGGTAACAACAAACGGAATTCACTATCCGGTATTGAATAAAGGATACCTATACTGTTGCAATGGAATCCATTTTAAACCGGGAGCTGAACTTGTTCGTCAGAACTATTTGTGTTATGCCAATGCATGGGTTTCTGTAAATCTTACACCGGAAAAGCATTATATGCTTTCCATACCATTGACAGAAACTTTCTCCGGTGATTTCTTTGTTCCGAATACAACTTCTATTTTAGGTAAAGATTTAAGAAATCCTTTCACCGAAGAACTCATAGGTGATGTCAATCGGGCAAATCCATTTGTGACCTGTTATACTTGGAATGGCTCTTGGAAGAAATTCACTGGCGCGAAAGTGTTGAATGAAGAATTAAAGGTAGGAAGAGCCGTAGCCATTAATGCTAAAAAAGGCTCAATATTTGAAGAGTCCACTCAATTGGAAATGTTATTCGGAAAAGCTGACACTGTTTATCAATACTATAATAGTTTAGGAGCAGTAAGTCCCAAAACAGAACGTATTGACCGAAACGGTTCCGGACAATTTATATTTCCACATAAAAAAGGTGAGAGCTTAGACACATTCATGGCAAGTCTTTCAGCTGATGAAGCCCAGTCTGTTTTCGCTGTAGCGAATCCATTTATGAGTCATATTGATGTAGATTCATTAATCATGGCTAATGAACTAAATGTTTCTAAGATTTGGATTAACAGTGATGTGGCGAATAATAGTAATGCAGCTTTTGACCCGGGAAAATTGACAGAGCTTGTTAAAGGTACAAGGTCTAAGATTGCTCCTACAGTCTCCTTCTTTGTAGAGACCAAACAACCGATGACCGAATTGTTGTTAAAGTTTAGTGAAGGAATGATGGTTCATGGCGACTACGCAACCGCCAAGCTATCCGCTCCGCAGACCAAGTCAAAGACAAGCGGAAGCACCGGCATCAGCCTTTCCAACATCAAGGCTTACGCCAAGGACGGCGAGGCTGTCATCTCGGCAAGCGAAACCATCAAGAGTGTGCAGATTGTTACTGCCGCAGGCCAAGTGCTGGCAAGCAAGCAGCCGAACAGCATGGAGGTACGCATGCCTCTGGGTCAGGGCATGAATATCGTTAAAGTCCAGACCGAAAACAATGTACAGATAATCAAATTGATAAACAATTAATGAACCAAGGTGGCCAAGGCGAAGTGGGCACAGGAGACTGTTCCGACTGCTTTGGCCGCTTTTTTTTTAAATCGAAAACATAACAAGATGAAGAACAAGCGAGTATGGACAGCCGGTCTTTTCGCGCTGATATTAGCCGCAGGCTGTGACAACAGCAGTGAGATTGTCGAGGGACAGGAGCCGGATAAAGGGCCGGTGCAGGAGTTCACCCTTATGGTGGAAAGCAACGGTGAATCGTATCTTGATGACAAAACGGCGCAGGCACGGCAATCGGCAACAAGCGCCACCCCCAAACAGGCCATTGACAAGGTGGCTCTGGTCATCGTGCGCAATGACGAATCGGCAGAGGTGGTGTACCACACGACCCTGGAGGGGTGGAACGATACGCAAAACATCGTGAGCCGCCCTTATGATGACGGTTCAATGCAGGGACGCAAGGCTGTTGTCACCCTAAAAGAAGAAAACCTGCTGGAGGATGGCAAAGACTATCTGGTTTATGCCATAGGATACCAAAGCGGCACATACGGAGGGTACGTCCCCTTCAAGGATGTGGAAGTCGGGAAACCGTTCACGCACACCGAAACCGTTACCGTGCCGGACGGGGGACGCGCGGATGAAATCTTTGCCGGAAGCCGGATCTTGCATGTGAAGAACGGCGAGATAACGACCGCAGAAAATTCTCCGGCCGGACAGCCGGACGAAACGGTTGTCTTGCGCCGGCAAGTAGCGGGTACGTTCGGTTACTTCACCCGTATCCCGACGGAAATAAACGGTACGAAGGTAACCGGCTTGCGTCTGGTATCGACCCGCAGGAACAGGACGGTTATCTTGGGCGGTTTCCGCTCGAATGAAAATCCCGAAGACTTCAACCTGAAAAACGTGGCAAACGGCATGGTTTCCGATACGGAGTATGATGCACGTCTCTTCGGATCGACTGAAGACGATGCCTTCGTGGTCTATGAAATGAAGCTGAAAAACTGGTTCCCCGGCAATGCCGAGAATCCCGGATTGCCCCTGGATATGAATTCCGACGGCTATCTGGACGGGAAAGATACGAACTGGCAGGTGGATGGGGAAAAATATCCCGGCAGCTCCATCAAGTTGCGGAAAGGTTCGGTATTCGGTGATTGCTTTTGGGTAGCTTCTGCCACTGACCAAAACAATGTGGCAAGCGGTGTCCCTACCTTTCAGATGCAGCTGCTGGACGAGAAAGGTCAGGTGTTGAAGCACTGGAACGTGTTGCTGCAAGAGAAAGCGGCCCTGCAAGCTGCCCGTACCGTCGTCACGCTGGACGGGAGCGGACAGACGGTCCTCTCCACCGAAACCACACCCGAAACGGAACACCGTTTCAGCATCGTGCGCAACCGCCTTTATGCAATGGGTACGAAATCACGCAGCCAGAGCCATGACGGGGACGAACCCATTGACCTGTCGAAGGCCGACAAACTTGTGGTGGATGTCGAAAACGACTGGGAAAGCTGGGACACGATAGTTATCAGGGAAAAATGACAACGGCATTTTAATTAAAAAAGTATTATTGACTTGTTTAATTTAAATATGACAATACACATACGATATAAAATCCTATTGGGTTACTTCGTATTAATGGCAGTCATCATCAGCATGGCTGCCATTCTTTTCCATGAACGGAAACGGGTGTGTGAAATCGAGTCGGAAGTGACCACCATTCATCAGGTCCGGCGTGATATCAGTGCCGTACACCATCAAATTACCATTCTTGCCTCTTACGGTGAGTCTGTTATCGGATGGGATGAAGAAGATTCCCGCAAATATCGGGAACGGCGGTTAAAGGTGGACTCTCTGTTGGAACAGATGAAAAGGAACTGCATCGCTTTTGTTAACCCCATGCAACTCGACACGCTCCGCGCTTTATTGAAAAATAAGGAAGAACATCTTTACGGAATCATGCAGGCTGTCAGCGCACAAGATAAAGCCGACAGTCTGTTACAGAATCATCTGCCAGCCGTGGCAGAACAGGCAACCCGGAACCACACCGTCACCCGCAAGAAAAAAGGCATTGCCGGGTGGTTCGGAAAGAAAGAGACCATACAGGTTCCCAAAGATCCGGGGTCGCTCCGTTCGCTGAACAAACAGCTGATCTCCATGCTTGAAGAACGGGAGGACGCGATTGATACCTATACCGACAGACTGCGGCACCGCAATCGGGAATTGAACCGGAAATTGTACACCTTGATTACAACGCTGGACAATCAGGCGGAAACCGTATTCCGAAACAGGGAACATCATCTGAAAGAGGCATACGAGCTTTCCACACAGGTTATCACCGGTCTGGTCATAACGGCCATTCTCCTGTTGGTCATATCCTACTGGATCATCCAGCGGGATGCGTATGCCAAGGAGGAAAGCCGGAAACGATTGGAAGAAACGATAAGACAGAATGCCGCATTGCTGGATATGCGCAAGAATATCATCCTCACCTTGTCGCACGATATCCGAGCCCCTTTGAACATCATCAGCGGCAACACCGAATTGGCGATGGACACACGGGAGAAGAAACGGCGGAACATTTATCTGAACAATATCGGAATCGTTTGCCGCCATGTGGTACACCTTCTCAACAACCTGCTGGACGTGTACCACCTGAACGAGGCGAGAGAGATACGCAACGATGTCCCGTTCAACCTTCATGGTTTGCTGGAACGTACCGCTTCGGGATTCTCGCACGTGGTCAATAACAAGGGTATCCTGTTCGACAGCGATTTCAAGAATACGGAGGTCAGGCTTTATGGGGATGCGGACCGCATAGAACAGATCATAGACAACCTGCTTGCCAATGCCGTCAAGTTTACCGAGTCCGGTACGATCAGCTTCCATGTCCGTTATCACGACGGGAACCTGATTCTGGAAATAAAGGATACCGGTATAGGCATGAGCGAGGAGACGCTTTCACGCATCTTCCGCCCGTTTGAGCGTCAGACCTCCGCCGCCAATGCCGACGGTTATGGTCTGGGGCTGTCCATCACGCAAGGGCTCGTGAACCTGCTTGACGGGACTATCGAGGTGACAAGCTCCATTGACCGTGGAAGCACGTTCCGTGTAACCCTTCCGGTCCCGGAGACAAATGAGCCGGTGGAGAGCGAAAACCCGATACTGCCGCATTTCGAGTACCTTCCCCATAGCGTGCTGGTCATTGATGACGACAGTATGCTCAGGGATGTGATTAAGGAGATGCTGGAACGCAACGGTATAACATGCACGGTATGCTCCTCTGCCAGAGAGGTGGTCAAGGCCATGCGCTGCATGGATTATGACCTGCTCCTTTCCGACATCCAGATGCCCGGAACCAACGGCTTCTCCCTGCTTGCCCTTTTACGCAACTCAAACATCGGCAATTCGCGCACAATACCCGTTGTCGCCATGACCGCACGTGGCGACAAGGATAAAAAAAACTATCTGGAAGCCGGATTTGCGGACTGCATCTACAAGCCGTTTTTTTCCCCGGAGTTGCTAAGCCTGCTCTCGACCGTAAAGAGATGCCGGGAGGATGAAAACCGGGGGATTGATTTCAGCACGATGCTGGCCGAGGTCAACGACAAGGTAAAGCTGCTATGCTCCTTCATCGAACAGTCGAGACAGGACGCAGAGGAACTCGCTTCGGCAATGAACAACGCAGACCGAAAGAAATTGCGTGAGACCGTACACCGTATGCAACCGATGTGGGAACTGTTGCAGATGGAAGAGACCTTGTCCGCCTATCGGGTCTTGCTGAAAGACAAAATCGCGGGCGATGATGCCGTACGGGAGCATACACACCAAATAATAGAATGTACCGCCATGCTGATAGCTGAAGCGGAAAACGAAATAAAAAAACTGACAAATGAAACGGAAAATACTGATAGTTGAGGACAATATTGGCTTGTCGCAGATGCAGAAGGACTGGTTTGCGCAGGCGGGTTATGATGCGGTGACGGCCATGAACGAGCCGGTAGCCCGTTCGTTGATACGTAAGACCGCATTCGATTTGATACTTTCGGATGTACGTCTTCCGGAAGGGGACGGAATATCCCTCTTGGAATGGCTCCGCAAGGAAAAGAAGGATATTCCCTTTATCATCACGACCGAATATGTATCGGTCCCGGATGTGGTGCGTACCATCAAATTGGGTGCGATAGACTACCTGCCCAAGCCGGTACGCAAGGAACACCTGCTGGAACTGGCAGAGGATGTATTCCGGCCCATGGTCACGGTACGGAAACAGGAGAAGGTGCTGTTTCATCGGACAAGTCCGAAGATTCTGCAAGTGGAGAAGTTAGCCAGACTGGTTGCCCCGTCGGAAATGTCGGTGATGGTGCTCGGTGCCAACGGTACGGGCAAGGAATCTGTGGCGCAGAGTATCCATCAGGGCAGTGAACGCTGGAACATGCCCTTCGTGGCGGTGAACTGCGGGGCATTGCCCCGTGAACTGGCCGCCTCGCTTCTCTTCGGACACGAGAGAGGGGCGTTTACCGGTGCCGATACCGCCAAGACAGGCTACTTCGATATGGCGAAAGGCGGGACTTTGTTCCTGGATGAGGTAGGGACAATGTCTTACGAGATTCAGTCCATGCTCCTTCGTGTGTTGCAGGAAAATATCTATTCCCCGATAGGCAGCGGCAAGGAACGGGTGGCTGATGTGCGGATTATCGCTGCCACGAACGAGGATCTGCAACAGGCCATCAGGGACGGGCGATTCAGGGAGGACCTCTACCACCGTTTGAACGAGTTCGAGATCCGCCAGCCCTCGTTGGCCGAATGCGCGGAAGACATCATCCCTTTGGCTGAATTCTTCCGTGAGCGTTACTCAAGGGAATTGAAAAGGGAAACAAGCGGTTTTTCCGATGATGCCAGGCGCAGGATGCTTGCCTACCCGTGGCCGGGCAATGTGCGTGAACTGCAAAACAGGGTGAAACGTTCCGTGCTTGTTTCCGAAGCACCGGTGTTGGAGATGGACGGATTGGACACCGGAATCCATCAGCATGACAATGAGCCGGCTTCCACGTCGGTTATCCAGCCATTGAGAGACGAATCGCTGGAGAAAAAGAATATCATCAATGCCCTTAAAGCCTGCAACGGGCACCGGGAGCAGGCGGCCACGATGCTGAAAATCAATCCGGCAACGCTGTACAGGAAGATGAAAAAATACGGGCTGAATTAAAAATGATGCCCGTCGTTAATGCAAATCTCGCTGAATATGTGTACATTTGCAGTTAAATAGAGAAAAAACGGCATACCGTCTGTGAGGCGGTTGCCGATTGTATATGACATAAGACCGCAAGGCGTTTCTAATGGGAATCTGGAAAATTAACATTAACAGGAACTATTGCGTGATTGCTTATGCTATGCCTACGCATAGCGTGCATTCACCTATTCCTGTTAAGGCATTCCAGAGCCTCCATTAGAAGTAGTGTGTTTGCACGCTTCTTTTTTGGAACGGCTTCCGGTCCGGATTTAAAACAGAATTTATATGTCAAAAATCCAAGCGGTAACGGTAATGACACTGGACGGCTTCCTGCCGGAAACCGACAACGTGCTGACGCAATGGGCAATGAACCACAAGAAAGGGTTCGTCCAATGGCGGGAACGCTGCAATGCCCGGATTTTACCTCATTCGATACTGGATCTGCTTTGCGAGAAAGACAGAAAAAGTGATTCCTTTACCTATCTTGCAGAAGTTCATGATGCAGAATCCCTTGAACTTCTTCGGGGACTCTTCCATTACAACCTTGTGGAAGAGTTTATTATTTACCTGTTTCCTTATTCCGCCGGCAAAGGGATTTCCGTACAGGCCATCCTTCCCGTCCGGCAATGGCAGTTGCATAAGGCCGTTGCTTTGCCCAACGGCATCTGCCGCCTGATATACCGTAATCCTTGCAGGATGTAACTTGCATATTGCGAGATTTCTTGCGTCCTGCAAGGCCGTTATTCCATCATTACTTTTCTCCGATAAATTTTATTTCGCTGTATATCAGCGGAATGCCTGTGTCATTCCGTGAAATGCAGGGTCATTGGCACGCCGTTAGCCCTATATCATAATATAACCTGTTGCGCGACAAGGTGTAACCAATCAATTATTTACACTCAAAAGACAGACCGTATTATGATACAGACAGACCGCGAAACCTTCCAGATGATGCTTCATCAGATCATGGAACGGTTCGACAAGATTGAAGACAGGCTGAACCGAATGAACCGCCAGACCTCGGCCCTCGACGGCGACAAGCTGCTGGACAACCAGGACATGTGCGAGCTGCTCGGCATCACCAAGCGCACCCTCGCACGGTACCGCCAGAAGAAGCTCGTGACTTATTACATGATAGACGGGCGTACCTATTACAAATCCTCCGAGGTAGAGGCATTCCTCAACCAGAAAGGAAAGCGTATGCCCGCGAGATTGAAAAAACAGATGGAAATTTAATTAAACTGAAAAGAATATGGAACTTGTATGTATTGACAAACAGACTTTTGAAGAACTGCGTGTCCGCTTCTGCGAATTTGAGGAACGGGTGACGCGCGTATGCCGTCCGGTTGAGGATCTCGGTCTGAAGAACTGGCTGGACAACCAGGAAGTGTGCGATGTGCTCCGCATCAACAAAAAGACCCTTCAGGCGTACCGGGCCAAAGGCTTACTGCCTTTCAGCCGCATCAAGAACAAACTCTTCTACAAGCCGGAAGATATACAGAGATTGTTGGAATTGAGTTATCACCCTTTAATAAAGAGCAAATTATGAGCTATCATTTTATAGACAAGAAAGACCCGCGCATAGACGTTATGTTCCAGGGGTTGGAGAAAATGGAGAAGATGCTTTCAGCGATGGAGGATATACCGAGATCCCTTTTCAACGGTGAACGTTTCCTTACGGACGAGGAACTTTCCAAAGTCCTGCGGGTAAGCAGGCGCACATTGCAGGAATACCGTACATTCGGTGTGATCCCTTACTACATGGTTCAGGGGAAGGCTCTTTACAAAGAGTCCGATATCATGAAGATTCTGGACGATGCCTACAAGAGGTGTCGGGAGGAACAATGCTGGGTATAGCCCTTCCTCATTAATCAAGTGCGGAGAAACAGCCTGCGGCTCGGGCAGGTCATTTCTCCGCTTTCTTGTTTCATACGGTTTGCGCTTTCTAGTTTCGTTTTTTCTTTATAGGGAAATCCTCTTCACATAAATCAATCCTGCTTCCTAAACCAGTGGATCTCAATCGTTTCATATCCTCATCCACTTTCGTGTCCGTAACCTGCGCGTAAATCTGCGTGGTGGAAATGGAGGTATGTCCCATCATGCGGCTTACCGTCTCTATCGGAACACCGAGCGAAAGAGTGATGTGGGTTCCGTAATTATGCCGGGCCTGGTGGAAGGTCAAATCAAATCCATATACCCGGCCTAATTCTCTCGTCAGCTGGATAAAATATCTGCGGGTATAAATATTGAAAACTCTGTCCCCGGTTCTTAGGTTGCGGTATTTCTCTATGATTTGGAGTGGAATATCCAACAGGCGGACAGAGGAAAGCGTGTCGGTCTTTTGCCGGTGGATATGAATCCACCATATGCCATCCTTCGCCTGCGTAATATCATTTACTGACAGCTTCTTCAAATCCGCATATGCCAGTCCGGTGAACGTCGAAAAGATGAACATATCCCGTACGAATTGCAGTTGCGGCTTCTCCACCGGTGTAGTCATCAATGTCTTGAGATCCTCCAGTTTCATGTGGCGGCTCTTCCTTTTGGGCAGTTCGGGATGCAGGCGGCAATATGGATCGCGGCGCAATGTGCCTTGGCTGACCGCACGCATCGTGAGTTTCTTCAAGCGGTACAGGTGCTCATGCACGCTTTTGGGCTTCAGGTTGCGGACTGTACGCAGGAATACCTCGAAATCGTCATAAAACACCCGGTCAAGGCTTCGTAACGTTACATCCTCCACACCTCTCTTTTCCCGGACGAAAGCGGAAAGATGCTTGTAGGAACGCAGATAGGAGTCGTATGTCTCCTGTATGCGGTCTATCCCGACACGTTTCTTGAATTCCTCATTATGCTCCCTGAAGAGAGCCAGCAGGGTAAGCGGTTTCTGTCCGATACCCTTGACTGCATTCTTGACCAGTTCCGCCGTGATGAAACCCAGGCTGTTCTTTATTCGCTCATAATGTCCGGCAATCTCGCTTGTCAGGTCATTTATGGCGCGGTTTACTGTAACGGCATTCTCGCTTCTTCCGTCAGCACGCCCTTTCTCCGGATTCCAGATGGCAGGATTGACCGAAACCTTGGTTCCTATCTGTGCCCATTCTGCATCAATGCTCACCTTGCACAATAGCTGGCACATCCCGTCCTTGCGCACTTTCGTACGGTTAATATAAAACAGCACGGCAAAAGTGCTGCGCCGTTTAGTGTTCTGTTTTTCAATATTCTTTTCCATATAATTGTTTTCAAGTGGTTATTAAATGATGACGGAGAAACGCTCCGAAATTTTCCGGTTCAAGGCCTTTGTATCGGCATCTATCTTGTCATCGGTCACTTTCGCGTAAATCTGTGTCGTTTCTATCTGGCTATGTCCGAGCATCTTGCTGACCGTTTCAAGAGGAACTCCGTGGGAGAGCGTGATTTCCGTTGCGTATGTATGCCGGGCGGCATGGAAGACCAGCGGACGGTCTATACGGCAGATCCGGGCAATCTCTTTCAAGTAAAGGTTCAGCATGGAATTGCAATACACCGGCAGTAACTTGTCACCGGGAGCTGTGTCGCCATACTTCTTCAGAATCTGCAACGGCAAGTCCAGCAGCGGAATCTCAAATTCTATCTTGGTCTTCTGTCTGGCACTTTTAATCCACCATGTCCCATCCTCCGCAAGGCATAGGTTATCCCTAGTCAACAGGCGCATATCTCCGTATGAAATGCCGGTGAAGCAGGAAAACAGAAACAAATCACGGACATGATAGAGAGTCTGCCTGTGAAGCGGGGTGGTCATAATCCTGTGTAACTCTTCTGCCGTGAGATATTTCTGTACGGCTTTGGGACGCACCGGCTCATATCCCAAAAACGGGCTGGCGGTAATGATGCCGTCAGCGATGGCCTCACCGACAATCGTTTTCAGCTGTACGGTCAGATTGATAATCGTTCCGGGAGCGAGATTACGTTCAGTCCGAAGGTACAAATCATACTTGTCGATGAAAGAACGGTCCAACGCGGAAAACGGAATATCCGACAGTTTGTATTGCACCTGCAAGAATCTTTCGATATGGTTGTAGGCATTGCGATAGGCCCGCAGGCTTCCTATTGTGCGGTTTACTCCCACACGCTTTTCAAAATTGCTGATGAATCGTTTGAAATACCCCAAAAGCGTTTCCTGCCCGCTGGCCATTCCAAGCAGTACACCTTTCACTTCATCGGCTGTCACACCGTCACGAACAGCCGACTGCTCCGTGTAGATATTCAATGCCATCGCACGAATCTCATCCAGACGGTTGTTGATTTCCTTTGCCGCCACGCTCTTGCCAGTTGCACGTCCGGAGGTCCAGCGTGACTGTGGCACTTTCATCTTCACACTGAAAGCCGCCTCGGAATACTTTCCGACATTCAACTTTGCCATTACAGGACAGTTGCCGTCAGCATCCGCCTCGCTCTTTTTCAGGTAGAACGATACCTTTACATTTGCCTGATTCATAACTAATTCCTTTGTTTGCAAAATTATTATATGCAGAGCAAATGAACGGCATGAAAAATATAGCGGAACGAAGAATAAGATACCTTGGCTTGTAAACAGAGCCTATATTTTTTTCCAATACGGAAAAATATGACTAAGTTTGCATCAACAGACATAGCAAAAACTGCGTTCTTTACTATGGTAAACAGGATATAGAACGAGATGCGGGAGCAATTTCCAAACCTCTTTTTCAATCCTGAAAAAGGCAACGGATAGGTAGCGATTCGTTATCCTAACTCCCCCCAAAAACGGTCAAAAGCCATAAATGGAAGAATCTGGTACAAAACCACATATCCCTTTCGGTTTCAAACACTTTGCATTATTTTCTCCAAAGCCATCCGTATGTGAGCGAGTTTTTGTATATTTGCGACCGAAATGGTGAGCGTTCTTTGGCTATTCAAAACAATGTACCTCAAAGCACTCCGCTCATTTCTAAATCGTTACCTGTCCGTATCACCCCAAACGGTAACCTCTTACTTCTCAGCCAGATAGCCCGAAACTTAAAAAATGACTCGGAAAATTTATTTTCCTGGTGAGGAATTTTCTGCTGCGTTGCGGGCCTTTTCCTCTTTCTTCAGCAGCCCTTCCCGCCACCAGCATTGGAATACGGGGACGACAAACATGGTCATCGACTGGATCAGCATGCCGCCGAAAGTCGGGATTGCCATCGGAACCATAATATCGGCTCCCTTTCCGGTCGAGGTGAGGACGGGGAGCAGGGCGATCAGGGTGGTCGCGGTTGTCATGGCTGCGGGACGTACACGTTTGAGTCCTGCTGTCACGACGGCTTCACGTATGGCGTGCCTGGTCTGCGGGTCCTTTTCCAGGAAGACGTGATGGATGTAAGTTCCCATCAGCACACCGTCGTCTGTCGCCACTCCGAAAAGGGCGATGAAGCCGACCCATACGGCTACGCTCAGGTTAATGGTATGCATCTGGAACAGGTCCCGCATATTGACTCCCGCCAGCGAAAAGTTCATGAACCAGTCCTGACCGTACAGCCAGAGCAGGATAAAGCCGCCGGCAAAAGCCACGAATACACCGGAGAAATGAATCAACGAGGCCGTAAGGGTCTTGAACTGGAAATACAGAACCAGGAGGACGATCAGCAGGGCCAGGGGAACGACGATCATCAGCCGGGCGGTGGCACGTTCCTGTTGTTCGTAGTTTCCGGCAAACTTGTAGGAAACGCCTTTTGTTAGTTTCAACTCTCCGTTTTGTATCTTTCCTTCGATCACTTTTGTCGCTTCTTTTACAACATCCACTTCCGCTTTTCCCTGTTTCTTGTCGAAGATCACGTAGCCGACCAGGAAGGTGTTCTCACTCTGGATCATCTGGGCGCCTCGGGCATATTCGATATCGGCGAGTTCTTTCAATGGGATCTGGGCGCCGGTGGCTGTCGGAACCAGGAGCATGGACAATGCTTCCGGATTATCACGCAGTTCGCGGGCATAGCGGAGGCGCACGGGGAAACGCTCGCAGCCTTCGATCGTCTTCGTCAGGATCATGCCGCCGACGGCTGCACTTAGTATCTCCTGTAAATCTTCGACGTTCACTCCGTACCGGGCCATGTTATCCCGGTTCAGCTTAATCTCCAGATAAGGTGCTCCGACCGCCCGGTCATAGAATACGGACGAAGGGATCACGGAAGGAACGTCTTTGAGCGCCTGTTCGATCGCCTTTCCGCTCTGCTCGATCGTTTCCAGATCCGGCCCGTATATCTTCAATCCCATCGGAGCGCGCATACCGGTCGAGAGCATGACAAGGCGTGCCTCTATCGGTTGCAGTTTCGGGGCGGATGTGAGTCCGGGCAGGTGGGTGACGTTGACAATTTGCTGCCAGATATCGTCGGTGTTCTTGATTTCGGGACGCCATTGCCGGAAATAGTCTCCTTTGCGGTCCGGTATCAGGCTATCTGCCGGAATCAGGCGGAAGCCGTCTGCCGGATTGTAAGTGCCTCCGTTTCTCAGGAGATATTCTCCTTTCCGGTTCACTTTGAAACGTTCCCGCTTTCCGTCTTCGTTCAGGATATATTCGGGACGATAGTTGATCGTATTCTCGAACATCTGGGCGGGAGCCGGATCGAGTGCCGAGTTTACCCGTCCCCATTTGCCGATTGCCGTTTCCACTTCGGGGATGGCTGCCAGGCGTTTGTCCAGCGCTTCGATATAATTCAGGTTTTGCTCGATTCCTGTATGGGGCATGCTGGTCGGCATCAACAGGAATGAACCTTCGTTGAGGCTGGGCATGAACTCTTGCCCGATCCGTTTCCAGATCAGGATGCCGCATAGGATAGTCGCGATCGGTAGCAGCATGAACTTCCACCGGTTATTCAGACACCAGCGAAGGATACGTTCGTAGTAGATCACCAGTAACCAGAGCAGTGCAAGAATGATGGCGATACATCCTGTTACGAAAAGAAGATTGACGATAATGCCTTTCTGGGGGCCCATCGGCAACCATTCTTCTGCCAAGAAGTAGGTGGCGACGACAAGTGCGATACCGATATTGATATAGTTACTTATTCCGGGTTTCTTCCAACGGTGAGCAAGCAGGTTGTTAAGTCCGACGGCTGTAAGTCCGAGTGCCGGAATATTACTGTACAGGACAGACAAGAGGACACCTGCTGCAATCAGTATGTAGTTGAGCACTTTCCGTATCCGCTTTGAGTCGATCCGTACCGAAAACAATATATAGGATAAGGTCGGCAGCAAGATCAATCCCAATACGAAAGCAGAGGCCAGCGCATAGGTTTTCGTGTAGGCGAGGGGAGAGAACATTTTTCCTTCTTGTGCCTCCATTGCAAAAACGGGCAGGAAACTGACGATAGTCGTGATCATCGCCGTGGCAATGGTCCCCGACACTTCACTGACCGCCTTATAAATAAGGTTTACCATCGCTTTCCCTTTGCGGATGCCTCTGTTTTCCGGCATCTCCATATACCGGATGATGCTTTCGACAAACACGACGCCGACGTCCACCATCACGCCGATAGGGAGCATGCTGGCTATCACGACGGATGCCCGGAGGTTGAGGACCAGCACGATGATAACGATGATACAGATCAGTATTTCGTGGGATAAAGATGTTTCGAGCGTGCCGATTGTCTCTTTGATCAAGCCTGTCCGGTCGTAAAAAGGTACGACGGTGATTTTGGAGACAGTCCCGTCGGGCAAGGTTTTCTGGGGAAGTCCGGGCGCCATCTCCTTGATTTTGTCTTTTATATTATTAATGACTTCCAAAGGGTTGGAACCATATCGGGCGATCACGACACCGCCGACTGCTTCGACACCTTCTTTATCCAGCCCGCCGCGCCGCGTACCTGGACCGATATTTACAAACGCTACATCGGAGATGCGTACCGGCACACCGTCACGACGGCTTTTTCCAGGTCGGATACATCTTTGATGTAGCCCAGGCCGCGGATCAGATATTCGACCTTATTGATCTCCATTGTCTCGGCGCCGATATCGAGATCGCTTTTCTTGATCGCCCCCATAATATCCATAACGGAAACATTAAAGGTGCGCATGGCATCCGGATTCAGCTCGATCTGGTACTCTTTTACAAAACCTCCGGCTGATGCCACTTCCGACATTCCTTCGGCGGTCGAAAGGCTGTATTTGACATAGTAGTCCTGTATGGTACGCAGCTCTTCCGCATTCCATCCTCCTGTCGGTTTTCCGGTTGCCGGATCGCGTCCTTCCAACGTGTACCAGTAGATTTGTCCTAAAGCGGTTGCATCCGGACCCAACACTGGTTGTACGCCTTCGGGCAGCGTGCCGGGGGGAAGGGAGTTGAGCTTTTCGAGAATCCGCGAACGGCTCCAGTAGAATTCTATATTATCATCAAAAATAATATAGATGAAGGACATGCCGAACATGGAAGAGCTACGGATCGATTTGACTCCGGGAATCCCCAATAGGGAAGTGGTTAGCGGATAGGTGATCTGATCCTGGATATCTTTGGGCGAACGTCCCATCCATTCGGTCGCTACGATCTGTTGATTATCGCCGATGTCGGGAATCGCGTCTACCGGAATCGGATTGCGGGGAATGATCCCTCCGTGCCAGTTAAATGGAGAAGTCGAGATGCCCCATACGACTACCAGCACTAAGATCAAAAAAAAACGATAAACATGTTCAAAATACTTATATCGAGGGAAAGGTAATAAATCCCCGGTTATTGGATAATTTGTTAGCTATTTCATTCTTAGTTCGATAGCTTTTTACATACGATTTAATTTATTGTGTTAAAGAACGGAATACTAACATTTTCTTTAAATAAAATGGAAAGTTTAGCTATTGTGCTATAATTACTTTTCGTATCTTCACCGAGAAATAAATTTTGGTTCTACGTTTTTTTAATTATTAAGTTGCTGGAAATATGGTAATAGCTTATTTAAGAGTAGGAACTTCAAACAAGGAACTTCTAGAAGAACAGAAAGATGAGATTGAACGTTATGCTTCGAATCATGATATGAATGTCGATAAGTGGATTACGGATGTCACTGTCGACAAAGGGAGGGAAGATGAACGTAATCTCGCTAGGGGACTGGATCGTATGCAAAAAGGCGATAGTCTGATCTTTTCGGATATTTCCCGCTTGGGACGAACTTTGTCGGAAGTTATGGATATTATGGGACGCTGCATGGAAAAAGGCGTTCAGATCTATAGTATAAGAGACCGGTATATCCTAGACCAGGCATTGGATTTGCCAGTTATGGGAAACGTGTTCAAGTTGGTGACGGAGATCGAACACAGTTTGATGTCAATCCGTACCAAAGAGGCATTGAATCATAAGAAGAGCGCGGGAGGCCCGTTAGGCCGTCCGAAAGGATCGGCTGCAAAACAGTCTTTCCTGGATGCGAATAAAGAAGAGGTGATCAGCATGCTTGAACGCGGAGACACTGTTTTCGAAATTTGTAAACGTTTTAATGTTTCCAGAAATACCTATTATATGTTCAAACGGAACTACGGACTCTAAAACCAATCCTTTTTCCGCATGTATAGCCAGGTCGAGATTGCTGTCAGTAGCATGAGTGACCAGGCTATACCATATCCGTATTGCCAGTCCAATTCTGGCATCATCTTGAAGTTCATCCCCCATATACCAGCCAGGAATGTCAGCGGGATGAAGATCGTGGATACGATTGTCAGGCGTTTCATGATCGCATTCATGCGCAGGTCGTTATTGGATATGTAGAGATCGACCAGGGAAGATATGATTTCCCGGCAGCTTTCGGTTGTCTGGATGATGAACTGCAACTGGTCGGATAAGTCGTTATAGATGGGAAGGATGTCGGAGCTTATGATTCCGTTTTCGGTGCGCAGCAGTTTGGCAAATTGCTCTTTCAGTGGTTGGCTGTTCTTGCGGATAACCATATATTCTTTCCGACGTTGTTGGATAAGCAGCCCCATATTACCTTGGTCGTTTTTGATATCGAGCAGGGTCTCTTCTATATCCTCAAGCATTTCCTCCACTTTGGAGGCCGATTCCACTAAATTGGCAATGATCGTATTTAAAAGGAATGCCAGGAGTAGTCCGCTGTTTTTTCGGCGAATATTCAGCATATCGGATTCGATGGCTTTGTAGGCTTTTTCGAATACAGGATTGTTGCTTTCCGTGAAGCTGATGACTACGTTTCCCGTGATTAGGATGCTGATATGTTCGGAGTTGATCTCCATATTGGTGTCGTAGTAGGAAGAATTGAGTACGATAAGCATGTGTTTGTCATACTCTTCTATCTTGACTACGTGTTGGGGAGTCAGAATATCTTTGGCGTCCAGGTTATGCATCCCGAATTCATTGACGATACGCGTGACCGCCTCCGAATCAGTCAGACCGCTAACCTGGAACCAGTTGATACTATTTCCGTCGACAAATTTTTTGAACGACGTTTCGTTTGTCTTGATCTCCCGTGTGTGCAGAGTGTCGGTATTGTACTGTGTGAGGCTGATCCGGGTAACGGTATCATGCTCGCCGGCATAGAAATATCGGTCGGCAAGATGCCGGTTGGAAATATGCTTACGCTTGTGTGGATGTACATATTCTCTTCGCCTCATATCTGTTTGTTCTTATTCGAGTTCTACAACCGTAATACCCGCACCTCCGAATTGGACATGTTCGTCGTGATACTGGCGGACGCCCGGAACAGTGTGCAGGTAATCGCGTATCAGCTGCCGAAGTATGCCTGTCCCTGTCCCGTGCAGAATACGGATGCGAGCGGCACCAACCTGTATGGCATCGTCCACAAAGTAAGTAACGGCCTGTAAGGCTTCGTCCCCTCTCATACCTCTAACATCTATCTCCTGCTTGAAGTTCAATTTCTTTTCATGCATATCGTCCGCTGTCTGGACACTGACAAAAGTACTTTTTTGGATCTCTTTCTTGATTTGTCCTTTGCTGACCTTCTCCAGTTGTTCCAACTTGACTGTGCTCTTAATCATGCCGAATGCTACAACTGCCTGCTTTCCTTGAACTTCCATAACGGTTCCGGCTGAGACTTGTCCTTTGAGGCGGACGTTGTCGCCAGCTTCTATGACATCACGGTTGAAGACCTGCTTGGAGGCCGGCGCGTTTTGTTTCTGCTTTTTACGTTCTTTGCGTTCTTGCAACTTCGCCATTTTACGGGCGATCTTGCCGTCCTCTTCTTCGGCTGCTATCACAGAAGCCTTGAATTCTTCCAAGGCTTTGCGGGCAAGCTTGGTCTGTTCCTTTTCCGCCTGTGCCTCTTTGATTTCGCGGATCGTGTTTTCGATCTTTGCGTTGGCTTCGGAAAGGATACGCTGTGCCTCTTCCTTGGCGTTACGCATGATCTCTTTCCGTTGTTTGTTTACGGCTTCCAAATCCTGCTCGTAGCGGGCGGTAATATCTTCCAGCTTCTTTTCTTGTTGGCGGATATTCTGTCGCTTGCTTTCCCAATAGCGTTTGTCACGAACGATATCCTGTAGATATTTATCCATATTGATATAGTCGGAGCCGACATTAGCAGATGCATCCGCAATGACATCTTCCGGTAGGCCGATCTTCCGGGCGATCTCGACGGCGAAAGAACTTCCCGGATTACCGATCGACAGCTTAAAGAGCGGTTGCATCAGGTGGCGGTCATAGAGCATGGCGCCGTTAACGATCCCTTCCGTGTCTTTAGCGAAATGCTTCAAGTTCTGGTAGTGAGTCGTGATAACGCCGTAGCTGTGATTCCGGTTGAAACGGTCCAACAGGGCTTCGGCAATCGCACCTCCGATCTGGGGCTCCGTACCACTACCGAACTCGTCAATCAAGATTAGAGTTTTGCTGTTACAGTTCTTGACGAAAAATTTCATGTTCGTCAAGTGTGAACTGTAGGTACTCAAGTCGTTTTCAATACTTTGCTCATCTCCGATGTCAATGAACAGGTTTTCGAACAATCCCGTTTTCGAGCTTTCATATACGGGGATCAACAGGCCGCATTGCAACATATATTGCAGCAATCCGACCGTTTTCAGGCAAACGGATTTACCACCTGCGTTCGGCCCGGAGATAATCAGCAGGCGTTTTTTCTCTTCCAGGAGAATATCCAACGGGACAATCTGCTTGTTTTGTTTCTGTAACGAGAGGAAAAGCAGGGGATGCGCAGCGTGTATCCAGTCGATCTGCTGTTTGTCCTCGATGACCGGCTTGATTCCGTTTATCTGCTCGGCAAACAATGCTTTGGCGCGGATGAAGTCAATCTCGGCCAAGAACTCATAGGATTGCAGGATATCGGGGATTAACGGACGGATGAAATTTGTAAATTCCGTCAGGATCTTCATGATCTCCCTGCGTTCGTCGCCTTCCAGCTCGCGGATGCGGTTATTTGCCTCCACGACGACTTCCGGCTCGATGAAAACAGTCTTGCCGCTAGCCGATTCATCGTGCACGATCCCTTTGATCTTCCGTTTGAAAGCCGGAGCGACCGGGATCATCAGGCGCCCATCGCGCATGGTGGGAGTAATATCTTTATCTATTATACCTTCCGATTGTGCGGCGCGTAATATCGACTGCAAGCTGCGGGAGATACCGCTCATGGTAGCCGTGATCTCTTTTCGTATCTGCGCCAGTGAAGAAGAGGCATTGTCCTTCACCCGTCCGAATTTGTCGAGTATCGCGTCGATCTTTCCGATTAACTGCGGGAATACCTGAATATCGCCGGCAAGGGCGGTCAATGCCGGGTATTTGATCTCTTCTCCCTCTTCCAGGGAAGGGCGAAAGAAGCGGATAATATCGTTGATTGTCTGGAGCGAACGTTTCAGGTCGAATAGCTCTTTTTCATCTAGCCAGGTTCCTTCGGGGCGTATCCGCTTCAACGAATAACGCACATCAAAAAAATAACTGGCGGGAAACTCGTCTTCTCCGTGCAGGATACGAACAAACTCGTCAGTTTGTTCCAGACGTCGAGTTACGGTTTGATAATCGGCAGAGAATTCCATCTCTGCCACCCGTTCTTCTCCGAGCGGGCTTAAACATTTCTCTGAAATTAAACGACGGACTTTATCGAAGCCCGTTTTTTGTTCGAAATTTTGCGGATATATCACTTTCTTGTAAATGCTTTATTTTACTTCGACCGTCACGGACCGGCGAATGGTCGGGCGGACGATGATTTCCATTTTGTTTTTACCCCTTTTGATATCGAACGTACAGGCATTGTTTCCGGATGGGTTGATATACGGGGCGTAATAATATAAATATGAGTAGGTGGTCTTGTTACCGGGTTTCTGGATCGCATCGGCTACTTGTGAGTATTTGAATGTGTCCCAGAACATACAACGTTTGAAACCGTTGGCATCCGTAAACTGGGTTTTCGGATCGCGGTATTTCATCGTGTTAGTAATAAATCCTTTGTAAGCAGCGGAGAATTCTTCTGCCGTGTAATTCATTTTCTGGTCGTTGATTTTCTCTACAATATCACGGGGGCGTAATCCGGCTGCATAGGCAGGTGAGTTTTTGTCGACATCGGCGATCTGTTCCATACGGTCGATATCGTAACTCAGCCCCGTGTAGTTGTAGGTTTTCTGATTGACCTTGAACGGCACGTTACGCTGATATTTGACGTACGGATATTGCATGCACATCAATGGTGCATGGATACGGGCATATTCATCCAGGCGGTATGAGTCTTCCAACAGCTCATTTGCTTCGCATTCCCACAGGATGCGGCCCGGTACGTCACGTTGGTCGATCAGGCGGAAACCGAACTGGAGCAGGTACTCCGCTTCCGCTTCTGCAGACATCGAGTTCAGGAACGGGAATGTCTCCATCTTGCTGTGATTGAAGTTGTAGCGATAGATCGGCTCTTTTTCGACCAGGATCTTGTTCGCTCCTTTATAGTTCGGATTCTTATCGAAGAAATAGAAGGTCTGTACTATGATGTCGGGACGGTCTGTGTCGACTGTCATTCCTTTCTTGGTCAACTCCTTTTCGATGCTTTCGTTGATAGCCGTTTCCAGTTTGCTGTTATTCTCGTCTATGGCAGAGAAGGCAAAAGTCTTGAACTTTCCTAAATCTACAGGGTCGGCTGTCACGGTTGTCTTGAATGGACAGACAAATTCCCGTTCGCTGGTCGTTTCGAGGCTGTACATAGAAAAAGCGGTGGCCAATTGTTCTTCGGTAATCGCATTCCCTTTTTTGCATTCTTTTTTGACAAGCACCTGTTTAGCAGGGTTCGCCAGATTGCCGATCGTCAGTAATACCTCGTTTTTCCCGGCGGGATTCAGCATTTCACCGATCTCTTCCGACGAAATATCTGTCGTTTGCACACCGTCGATAGCTATAATGATATCATTGGTTTTAACTCCTGCGAGTTCTGCCGGCGAATAAGGGATGACACTGGTTATGACCGGTTTGTTTTTCCCCCAGTGGTCGCTTTGACTGATATCGTATGTAATTCCTAATCGGCATATATTCCGGTTTTGGGCAAAACCGGTAAGAAATGCAAATAGCAGTAAAACTGACAAAATCGCTCTCTTCATAATTAATTTCTTAATTGTTTTATTAATCTTATTATTTGTACTATGATAATAAATCATCTTTTACTACACAAAGGTAAAGATATTTTCGTTCTATAAGAACAGTTGGCAGTATATTTGATGTTATATTGGTGATTGATATCGACAAGAATAATGCCGACAGGCAGATAGTATGACCGATATAGGTATGATATCTTACTGACAATTAGATAGTAATGAAAATATATAATTGATTATGAACAAGATGAATTTTAATAGCAAGAAGGAAACTGCTGACAAAAAAGAACGCCAGGGTGCTGATGACGCGACAAAATTGCAGGATGAACAGGTAAATGCGGCAGAAGAAAATGCCACATCTGACAATGTGACGGATGAAGGTCCGGAGCAGAAGGAGCTGGAAGAATTGAAGAAGAAATATGACGAACTGAATGATTCCCACCTGCGCTTGATGGCTGAGTTCGATAACTACCGTAAACGTACATTGCGCGAAAAGTCCGAGCTGATCAAGAACGGTGGCGAAAGTGCTTTGACTCACCTGCTCCCTGTTGTCGACGATTTCGAACGTGCTTTGCAGAATATCCGTTCGGCTGAAGATATAAAGGCTGTTACGGAAGGAGTGGAACTTATCTATTCGAAATTCATGTCTTACCTGTCTCATCAGAATGTAAAACCGATCGAAACTGTCGGTGAACCGTTCGATGCTGAAACGTCTGAAGCAGTCGCCATGATTCCTGCACCGGAACCCGATATGAAGGGCAAGGTTCTGGATTATGTGCAGACCGGTTATACTTTGAACGATAAGGTGATTCGCCACGCTAAAGTTGTGGTAGGCGAATAATACGACAGGATAATGAGCAAATAACAACAGACAGATACGAAGATGGTTAAAAGAGATTATTATGAAGTGCTGGGCGTCGAGAAGACTGCCTCGGTAGAGGAAATAAAGAAAGCTTACCGTAAAAAGGCGATTCAGTACCACCCTGACAAGAATCCGGGTGACAAGCAGGCTGAAGAGAACTTCAAGGAAGCTGCTGAAGCGTATGATGTACTGAGCGATCCTCAGAAATGCCAGCGTTATGACCAGTTCGGTCATGCCGGAGTGGGAGGGGCTTCGCAGGGCGGTGGCTTTGGCGGAGGAATGTCTATGGACGATATTTTCTCACAGTTTGGAGACATCTTTGGCGGACATTTTGGTGGCTTTGGCGGTTTTGGTGGTTTTGGTGGCGGTTCACGTGGCGGTCGCCGGGTAAATCGTGGTTCGGATTTGCGTGTGAAAGTAAAGTTGAACCTGAAAGAGATCGCTACCGGAGTCGAAAAGAAGATCAAGGTTAAGAAATATGTGACCTGTTCCAAATGTCATGGCAGCGGTGCGGAGGACGATCACAGTTCCAAGACTTGTGAAACCTGTCATGGCAGCGGTGTTGTCACCCGTGTGGCCAATACGATCTTAGGACAGATGCAGACACAGACAACCTGTCCGACCTGTGGAGGCGAAGGGAAGATTATCACCAAGAAATGTAGCGAGTGCAATGGTGAAGGAATCGTGCGCGACGACGAGGTGATCACGATCAATATCCCGGCCGGTGTGGCGGAAGGCATGCAGCTCTCCATGAGTGGGAAGGGGAATGCGGCCCGTCATGGAGGTATTAACGGTGATTTGCTGATCTTGGTCGAAGAAGAGCCGCATCCGGAACTGATACGTGACGAGAACGACATTCTGTATAACCTGTTACTGAGTGTGCCTCAAGCGGCTTTGGGTGGCACAGTTGAAGTTCCGACCATCGATGGTAAGGCTAAAGTCAAAATCGAGCCAGGGACTCAACCGGGGAAAGTACTCCGTTTGCGAAACAAAGGGCTTCCCTCTGTTAACAGTTATGGAACGGGAGACCTGCTTGTAAACGTAAGTGTTTATATTCCGGAAACGTTGTCTGCGTCAGAGAAAGATATCATGAACGGCTTGGAGAATTCTCCTAATTTCCAACCGAAGAAATCTGTCAAGGAGAAGATTTTCGATAAGTTCAGACATATGTTCGATTAACATTTTGTGGCGTTTGGGAATAAAAAGGCTGTGTCAAGAATTGCGACACAGCCTTTTTATTTCCGCCATACTGATTGGCTTCCGGTCGTAAATGGAAAAGGCCTTGTTTCAAAACATGTATGTTTTGAACTCGATATCTTCTGGATGTGAAAAGAAGTATTATCCATTTATAGAAAGATAGTTGTTTTGTGGAATAAACACTGGTGCTTTGAAACAGCTGGTCAAATCTATTTTATGAATTATGTGATAATACTTGGTAAAAAGATTATCTTTGTAACCGAATTATATAAATACTCCGATGAAAATATTCAAGTAAGCCGGTTTCTATATATCGTAAATATCTTTCTGATGTAATTGCCAATTGTTCATTTTCGATTGTCGATTCTTTATTCCGGCCTTATCCTGTGCCATCCTTCGGCACGTTTGTGATTTTATCTTTTTTAGTTTATAATCTTTTAATTCAAAGAAAACTATGTGTATATCCGTACATCAGCTATGCTATGTTCATGCTGACAAAGAACCTCTTTTTCAAAACATAAACCTGATAGTCAATACAGGACAGCGTCTTGCGCTGGTGGGGAATAACGGTACGGGCAAATCGACTTTGTTGCGTATCATTGAAGGGAACCTGAAACCTTCATCGGGGGAGGTAGTGTGTTCTTCACGCCCTTATTATATTCCACAACATTTCGGACAGTTCGACAACCTGACTGTGGCGGAAGCTCTGCGGGTGGACGATCGGATAAAGGCGCTCCATGCCATTCTTGAAGGTGACGCCTCGGCAGAAAACTTTACCTGTCTGAATGACGACTGGAATGTGGAAGAACGTTGTCTTTCTGCACTTGCCTCTTGGAATCTGGAGCATCTGCAACTGTCCCAGCCGATGTGCTCGTTGAGCGGAGGAGAAAAGACGAAAGTGTTCCTTTCTGGTATCCTTGTTCATGCACCGGAAATTATTTTGATGGATGAACCGACGAATCATCTGGATGTTTCCGGCCGGGAAAAGCTATATGAGATGATCCGGAGCGGACGTTCGACCTTGTTGATTGTCAGTCATGACCGGACGTTGCTAAACCTGCTGCCTTGCATTTGTGAGCTTGAGAAAAGTGAGGTCACACTTTATGGTGGCAATTATGAGTTCTATAAAGAACAGAAAGAGTTGGCGTTGACAGCTTTGCAGAATCAGTTGAGTGAGAAGGAGAAAGAACTACGCTTGGCCCGTAAAACGGCGCGTGAAGTGATGGAACGGAAGAATAAGTCGAATGTCCGCAGTGATAAGTCGAGTTTCAAGAAAGGGATCTCACGCATGGCAGTCAATACGCTGAAAGATAAAGCCGAGAAAAGTACAGTCCGGCTGAATGATGTCCATGAGGAGAAAATGGCTTCCCTGCAAAGTTCGATTGCCAGCCTTCAGGATGTGATTCCCGATTTGCGGGCACTTCAGACAAATTTCAATTCTTCCGATCTGCACACCGGCAAGATTCTGATCACTGCGGATCAGATCAATTTCGGTTACACTTCTTCCTGCCTATGGAAGTCACCTCTGAATATTCAGGTCAGGAGTGGCGACCGTATTCATATCACAGGAAATAATGGGAGCGGAAAAACGACCCTGGTCAAATTGTTGTTAGGGGAACTGAAACCGGCGGCCGGGACGATTACACGGGCTGATTTCAGTTATCTTTATATTGATCAGGAATGTTCCGTGCTTGATCCCGGATTGACCGTGTTCGAGCAGACGGAACGTTTTAACGCCTCGCATTTGGCTGAACATGAATTGAAATCCATTTTGAACCGTTATTTGTTTCCTTACGAGACATGGGACAAGCCGTGTTTTTGCTTGAGCGGAGGTGAAAAGATCCGGTTGCTCTTTTGCTGCCTTATGATCGGAAATAATGCGCCGGATGTATTTATTTTAGACGAACCGACGAACAATCTGGATATACAAAGTGTTGAAATAATAACAGCGGCTATAAAGAGTTATAGAGGAACGGTGTTGTTGATCTCGCATGATCATTATTTTGTGAAAGAAATAAAAATAAACCGTTCTATTAAACTTTTCGATACCGGTTCTGTTATTAAGATATAGTGTTTTTCATGGTATTAGAATTAAGTTAGATTAGGTTATCCGTCCAGTTCGCGAGAATAGGACGGTTTTCTTTTTTATATCCCCCGTAGGCTTTATGGCTTGTATTTCGAATCGGTCAGGATAGCTTGGCTATCGTTGTTTTGCATCAAGGCTTCTGGGGTCGAATTCGTTTCTCGCATATATTTGTCGATAATCTGCCAGCCGAGCCAACTGCCGAGATTTCCGGGAGCGTCGCTTGCCAGGAATATGCTGGGGACGTTATCGAAGTATTTATTTGTCGTCATCAGGTCTGGCGTATAAAGATGCTTGCGTTCTATGATAGCCTTCCACAGGTTGGATTCATTCTCTTTGCACCAGTTATAGGAAGTTTCCGTGTAGCCCATGAGTACTTCAGGCTTCAGTTCAGGAAATGCTTGATGGATCAGATATTTTATTTTGCCTTCATAGATCATCCGGTCGAGCAGTACATTTTCTTTTCCTTCAAACGGATACTCGGACATCAGCCAACCGGCAAGGTAATCGGGGACGATATGCTCAGGCGTCATTAACCGGCGCTGGAAATCATAGAAGAAGTCCTGGTATAACGGATATTCCTCGCTTAAATATTTATCTATCGAGATGGACAACAGGCTGTCGCCGACCAGTACATTTTGATTGAAGCCGGAAACGTGCATATAGATGGCCGGAATCTGCATCGAAGGAAAACAGGTCTTCAACCATGTGAAACCGTTACCGAGAGCTTGCTCGATCTGAGAAACATTGTCATATTGACGGACAGCATCGGTATATAACCCCTTCAAAGTCGGTTCGGAATAGTAGTTGGCCAATTTGTCGAAGAAGCCGGGCATTGCCGGAGACTTCATGTTTAGGATACCTTTTCCCAATATGTCGAGCATTTGCGGGTATTCGCGAACAAGCCTGGCTTGCATGGAGGAGTCGTTCGTTTCGACCAGCTTTAAAAGCTCCTTGTCGAAACGATTGATCTTGACTGGAGCGGCCGAAGTGACAGCTGCCGGGATATGGGAATTCTGTCCGTTACAACTGAAAAGGTAAAATGACAGAGAGAATATCAGCAATAATTTCGCTTTCATAGGAATATCATTAATAAATTATACGCACCATCATACCGGTTCATTTTTATAAAAACGAATGTCTCCCGGTTATATTGTGCAATCCATTCTTATTATTATCTTTGCACCCCTTTTTATCAGACAATATGCAATTTACGAACAAACAAATTCTGCAAATAACATTCCCCGTCTTGATGAGTCTATTGATGGAACACATGATCGGGTTGACCGATACGGCCTATTTGGGGCGGGTAGGAGAAGTCGAGTTGGGAGCGTCGGCATTGGCGGGAGTCTATTACCTTGTGATTTATATGCTTGGCTTCGGTTTCAGTATAGGCGCGCAGGTATTGATAGCTCGGCGAAACGGCGCACAAGAATATAAACGGATTGGGCTGGTCTTCCTGCAGGGGACGTTTTTCCTGTTGCTGCTTGCCTCGTTGCTGTTTACGGCTTCACATCTGTATTCGCCTTTCTTTCTGCGCAAACTGATCGGTTCCGATGATGTCTACCAGGCTACGATGAAGTATGTGGACTGGCGTGTCTATGGCTTTTTCTTCTCCTTTGTCGCCGTTATGTTCAGGGCTTTTTATGTCGGTATTACAAAGACAAAGATCCTGACGATAAATTCGGTCGTGATGGTGTTAGCCAATGTAATGCTGAACTATGTCCTGATATTCGGGAAGTTCGGATTTCCGGCGTTGGGGATTGCCGGAGCGGCGATCGCTTCATCGATCTCGGAAGCTGTTTCGGTGCTGTTCTTCATTCTTTATACGTGGAAGAAAGTCGATTATAAGAAATACGGGTTGTTTGAGTATTCGGGTATAGATTTCCGGATGTTGAGGCAGATATTGGGTGTTTCTATCTGGATTATGATTCAGCACGGGATTGCTTTTTTAGGCTGGTTCGTGTTCTTTGTCGTGATGGAGCATCAGGGAGAGCGGCCGTTGGCGATTACGAATGTGGTGCGAAGCATTTCTTCGTTTCTGTTTATGTTTGTCAATGCCTTTGCTTCGACCTCCAGTTCGCTGGTCAGCAATCTGATTGGTGCTGGAAAGCCGGAACAGGTGATGGGATTGTGCGGGCGTATGATACGGATTTGCTATTACTTCGTTTTGCCGCTCGGTATTCTGATTGCCCTATTCCCGGAACTGGTATTGCGCATTTACACGGATAATCTGGATCTGATTGCCGGTTCTGTATCATCCCTTTGGGTGATGCTTTCCTCTTATCTAATTGCGGTTCCGGCCTTTATCTTCTTTTTCAGTGTGTCGGGAACGGGAAATACGCAGACGGCATTGCTGATTGATATGGCAAGTATCTTTGTCTATGTTCTCTATGCACTGTGGGTCGGTATCCGGATGCATGCGGATGTGGCGGTCTGCTGGACAACGGAGCATGTCTACGATTTGATGATCCTGTCCGCTTTCTTCTATCTCTGGAAAGGAAACTGGCAGAATAAAAAACTGTGACAACTTATCTGGAATTACCGTTTTATCAATACGGTAAGCCGTAGGGAAAGATCGAAAAAGACCATCTTTGCGTTCACATTTTGCGTCACATGCCGTTCCGCTTTTGCCAACTCGTCCATGATGTCGATCACATTCCGTTCATTGATGAAAGGAGCGAACTTCACGGCAAATCCAGCTTCGTCCGTATTCATATAATTGAGTTCCGGCGACTGGAACCGGTACATGAAGTTCTCGCGTATCAGATGCTGGCAATAAGAAAGAAAGTTCTTCTGCCGTTCACGCCCGATACTTGCCAACACGTCTGCCATGTCTTTCATGCCTCTGACATTACGCGCCCAGGAGTTGCGCATCATGCCTTTGAATTGTTCCAGGTAGAACTTGTTCTCTTCCCCCAGGCTGATTGCCTCGACCGCTTTCAGGTAACTGCCGTTTGCCAGATGGGCGACATGCTTGGCATCTTCGGGAGTCAGGTTGAACCGGGAAATCATGGAGGCGGCGATATCTTCCGGATGAATGCCACGTACGTTGATACGTTGCGCACGGGACAGGATGGTTCCTAAAACCAGGTCGGGAAGTTCCGATACCATCAGGATCACCGTGTTCCGGGGAGGTTCCTCAATGATCTTCAGGAGTTTGTTGGCACAGGTCGGGTGGAGTTTTTCCGGTAGCCATACCAACAGGATGCGGTAAGTCGCTTCGTATATCTTAAGGCTCAGTTTCCGGATAATCTCGTCGCTCTCTTTCGAGTAGATCAGAGCTTGTGAGTTGCCGGCATCGATATAATCCAGCCAGCCGTCTATATCGAAATAGGGACGGTCTTTCAGGAAACCTCTCCATTCGGTGAGGTAATCGTCGCAGACATCTTTTTTCTTATCCTTCTTGGAAACGATCGGGAACACGAAATGAAGGTCCGGGTGGGCCAACTCGTTATACTTCAGGCATGACGGACAATGCCCGCATGAATCCGTTTCCGTCCGGTTCGTACAGTTCAGATAACGTGCGTAAGCCAGTGTGAGAGGAAAGGCGCCTGCACCCCCCTGTTCCGTGAATAGCTGGGCATGCGGGACGACACCTGTCTGTGCCGAATGTATAAGCCGTTTTTTTATTTCTTCCTGACCGATAATATCCTTGAAGTACATGTTGCTCCTTATTGAGTTGATAGAGCAAAGGTACGAATAATCGAGGAAATAAGAAACCTCATCTTAATGTGCGATCTGTATTTTCTCTTTAATGCATTTACCAATAAAAAGCACAAGCAAAAAAGGATATAAGGCTAAATCCATTGCGATAAACAGTATGTATTTCATCTTCGTAAAATTTATTATTTCGTCGATAAGACTAAGATGCTTGGAAAAACCCCTATCCGATAACAAACTTTTTTCATTTTGTTGTATGTTTTTGGTGTATTGCTTACTTCTATTGCCTGATCGATAAAAACTGAGACGGTGATTTGTGTTTTTTTTGCAGTTGACAAAATGTAATATTTTTTCTTATGATTATTCTTGTGAAGATAGTTTTGAATATGTTTTAATTGTTTTGTTTCGGTATTTGATTTCAAAATGATAGTATTATCTTTGCATTGTAAAAAAGAAAATTACATAAATACGGATTGTATTATGAATGTATGCAAAGATGACGCTTCTATTCTGATTATATATACGGGAGGTACTATCGGAATGATAGAAAATCCTGAGACGGGCTCTTTGGAGGCCTTTAATTTTGAACATTTGGAGGAGCATGTACCCGAACTGAAAAATCTCGGATATAAAATATCGTCTATTCAATTTGATCCACCGATGGATTCATCGGAGATGGGACCGGATTCATGGATGAAAATCGTGCATGTCATTGCGGAACATTATCATGATTACGATGGCTTTGTCGTTCTGCATGGGACCGATACGATGGCCTTTACCGCTTCCGCTTTGAGCTTTATGCTGGAAAATCTGAGTAAGCCCGTGGTTCTGACCGGTTCACAGCTTCCGATCGGTATGCTTCGTACGGATGGAAAGGAAAACCTGATTACGGCGATAGAGATTGCCGCCGCCCGTGAAAACGATATGCCGCTGGTTCCTGAAGTCTGTATTTTCTTTGAGAACGACCTGCTGCGCGGAAACCGTACCAGCAAGACGAATGCGGATAATTTCAATGCGTTCCGTTCCTATAATTATCCTCCGTTGGCACATGCCGGTATTTCGATTAAGTATGATGTCTCCCAGGTTTACCATCCGGTATCCCGGAAACCGCTGAAACCTCATTACTTGTTGGACCGGAATATTGCAATCTTGAAAATATTTCCTGGAATTTCTCCGCAGGTTGTGGAAAGCATCTTGAATATTCCCGGCTTGAAAGGCGTCGTGATGGAAACATTCGGTAGCGGGAATGCGCCCGGATATGACTGGTTGCTGGAGATGTTGAAGGATGCGGTCGAACGGGGGATCGTCATTGTCAATGTCACCCAATGCCTTGCCGGGAGCGTGGAAATGCACCGCTATGAAACCGGTCGCAAATTGTTGCAGGCCGGCGTGGTGAGCGGTTACGACAGCACGACCGAATGTGCGGTTGCCAAGTTGATGTTCCTGTTCGGGCATGGTATGACGCCGGACGAAGTAAAGGAACATCTGAATTGTTCGCTGATCGGGGAGATTACGATTGCTTGAAAATATAGTTCCTTCGGCATGAAAACATCGTTTCATAGGCATGGAAATGTAGTTTCGTGCTTTCAATACACCTCTTTTGCCACCTTATAGACGCTATCCGATGCCATCATCGTATAGAAATGTAGGCTCGGAACGCCGTGTGCAATCAAGTCTTTGCATTGCTGGATGCACCATTCGACACCGACGGCTTTCGCTTCATCATCCGTTTTGCATTTACGAAGTTCTGTTGCAAACGGTTCGGGAATGTCCGAACGGAATATCTTAGGCAGCACGGTGAGCTGGTTCTTGAATACGATCGGCTTGATACCCGGAATGATGGGGACCGTAATGCCTTCCGCCCGGCATCGGTCTACGAATGCGTAATATTTTTCATTGTCGAAAAACATCTGTGTCACCAAGTAGTCCGCCCCGTTCTTTACTTTCTCTTTCAGATAGAAAATATCCGATTCCATATTGGGGGCTTCTTCATGCTTTTCCGGATAGCAAGCCATTCCGTAAGAGAACGGTGTTTCATTGGCTTCGAAAACAGATCCGTCGATGGCGATCCCTTTGTTGAAGTCGTTCACTTGCTGCTGGAGGTCGGTTGCATGTTCGTGGTATATGTCCGTTTTTTGTCCGGCTTCCAGTGTTTTTACATCTCCACGGAGCAACAACAGGTCATAAACACCTAAAAAGTTCAGGTCGATCAATGCATATTCCGTTTCATCTTTTGTAAATCCCTTGCATATAATATGAGGAACAGCCGTTATGCCATATTTATTCTGGATAGCCGAAGCGATGGCGACCGATCCGGGACGTTTGCGGATGTTGACTTTCTGAAAGCTACCATCTGGCAAAGTCTTGTAGATATATTCGCTGTGATGGGATGTTATATTAATGTATTTAGGATCGAACTCGATCAGTTTGTCTATGACATTATATACTTTCTGTATGCTGTTTCCTTTCAACGGAGGAAGTATTTCAAATGAGAAAGCAGTACTCTTGCTGCTATTGATCAGATCGATTACTTTCATGTTATTTATTTATTTGGGTGGACAAATGTACATAAAAAACAGTTATGTTTGTCTGCCCAATATGTTGATTGTTTATGTTGTTTGAATTTTCCACGTGTCGATATTCCGTGTTTCGTTGCTGAGTTTCCATCATGTCTTTTTGTTGCTTCTTCACAAAGATACGATATAATCTGCAATTTGCATCTATCGTTCTTGTTATTTTTGCCGTTTTTGAAGGGGTAAATGAGTGTTAAAATAGACAATATCTCTCTTTAAAATGTGATTTTGGGTTAAAATCTTGATTGATAGTGAGGTGTAGGAATCTTATATCTGTTAAAAAATATTACCCTTGCGTGTAATTTGAATTAAATGGGGTATAAAATCGAATTAGATGCAGCAGTAGTTTCGATTTGGACCAATGAGATTTGAGGCAAGGTGTACAATAAGAGTGTAGCCGAATTTGCCTGTACGCATTGCGACAATTTGCGGGATTATTTTCCTGCGAGGATTAAATGAGTAACGGTTGCCGTTTTTCATTTTTTATTAATACCTTTGCCTGTCAATAATCTAATTACGATAAGATATGGAAAATATTAATTGGTCTGATCTGTCATTCGGTTATATGAAGACAGACTATAATGTACGGTGTTACTATCGGGATGGTAAATGGGGCGAGCTCGAAGTTAGTTCTTCCGAGATCATCAATATTCATATGGCTGCTACATGTTTGCATTATGGACAGGAGTCGTTTGAAGGATTGAAGGCGTTCAAAGGGAGAGACGGCAAGATCCGTGTGTTCCGTATGGATGAGAACGGCAAACGCATGCAATCTTCCAGCCGCGGTATCAAAATGGCCGAGTTGCCCGTTGAGAAGTTCGAGGAAGCTATCCGTAAGGTCGTAAAACTGAACGAACGTTTTGTTCCCCCTTATGAAAGCGGGGCTGCTTTATATATCCGTCCGTTGATGATCGGTTTGGGTGCCCAGGTGGGTGTGAAGCCGGCTCCCGAATATATGTTCATGGTGTTTGTGACGCCGGTGGGACCGTATTTTAAGGGTGGTTTCAAACCCTCCAAAGTATGTATCATGCGCGATTACGATCGTGCTGCCCCTCAGGGAACCGGTACGATCAAAGTCGGTGGTAATTACGCCGCCAGTCTCGTTGCGGGCGAAAAGGCTCATGAGCTGGGCTACGCCGCTGTTTTATATCTGGACCCGAAAGAAAAGAAATATCTGGACGAATGCGGCCCAGCCAACTTCTTCGGAATTCGTGGCAACAGCTACATCACTCCGCAGTCTCACTCTATCCTGCCTTCTATCACGAACAAGAGTTTGCAGCAGTTGGCAACCGATATGGGCCTGACGGTGGAACGCCGTCCGGTTCCGGTAGAAGAAATCGCTGCGTTCGATGAAGCTGCCGAATGTGGAACTGCTGCGGTTATTGCTCCGATTTCACAGATCGATGATTTGGATGTCAATAAGTCTTATGTGATTGCAAAAGACGGCAAACCGGGTCCTGTTTGTGAAAAACTATACAATAAACTGCGTGCTATCCAGTATGGCGATGAACCTGATACCTATGGGTGGATAACGATAATTGAATAATTAACAATAAAAAATGGATAATTGATAATTTGGAATAGATGTTTTTTATCAAAATTGCAAACTCTGCATTGCAATTCGGAAAAAATATCTATATTTGCCTCGTTTAACGGGATGGATAAATTGTCCATTGTTAATTGTCAATTGAAAAAGTGGAAGCATTCTTTAAAACACATAAATATCTGGTAGAACACTTGTATTCGCCGGTTCGCAGAGGGCTGATGGACGAGATCGACTGGAATGATCGGTTGATCGGTATTAAGGGGTCTCGCGGAGTGGGAAAGACGACTTTTCTGCTGGATTATGCCCGCGAGCATTTTGGCGCGGATAATAAAGAGTGTCTTTACATAAATCTGAATCATTTTTATTTTACGGAACGTACGTTGGTCGATTTTGCTTCTGAGTTCAGGGCAAAAGGGGGAAAAGTGCTGCTGATCGACCAAGTGTTCAAATATTCGGGATGGTCGAAAGAACTCCGCTATTGTTACGATAACTTCACTGACTTGAAGATCATTTTTTCCGGTTCTTCCGTCATGCGGTTGAAAGATGAAAATCCCGATCTGTCAGGCAAGGTGGTTTCGTATAACCTGCGAGGTTTCTCATTCCGGGAATTTTTTAATCTGATGTCCGGGAACAGCTTTCCGGCTTATACGTTTGGAGAAATATTGGTGGGCCATCAGGAGATTGCGAAAGGCATCTGCTCGGTGGGAAAACCGATGGCATACTTTCAGGACTATCTGCATCATGGTTTCTACCCGTTCTTCTTGGAGAAGCGCAATTTCTCGGAGAATTTGCTAAAGACCATGAATATGATGCTGGAGGTAGATGTGTTATACATAAAACAAATCGAACAAAGCTATCTGCCGAAACTGCGTAAGCTGCTTTACCTGTTGGCGACAAGCGCTCCTTGTACGCCCAATGTGAGTCAGTTGAGCAAAGACATAGAGACTTCGCGGGCCACCGTGATGAACTATATCAAATATTTGGCCGATGCCCGTTTGATGAACATACTTTATCCGGTGGGAGAGTCCTTCCCCAAGAAACCCTCTAAAGTGTATATGTATAACTCCAATTTGATGTATCCCATCCGGCCGATGGAAGTGAATATGCAGTCTGTCCGCGAATCATTCTTTTATAACCAGCTTTTGAAGGACAATAAATTGAATGAGGGCGGGAAGAATGCACATTTCTTAGTCAATGGGATGCATAATTTCAGGATTGAAGAAAACATGAAGGTGAAGAATAATCCTGATCTGTATTATGCAATCGATAAGGTCGAAGTAGGAGAGGGCAACATGATCCCGCTTTGGCTTTTCGGCTTTTTATATTGAAATTTTTTTAAATACTAATAGTAAGAGTCTATGACAAAACAGAAGAAATTTTTAACCTGTGATGGTAACCAGGCTGCTGCACATATCTCCTATATGTTCAGTGAAGTTGCTGCGATTTACCCCATCACTCCGTCATCTACGATGGCAGAATATGTAGATGAATGGGCTGCTGCCGGACGTAAGAATATTTTCGGCGAAACTGTAATGGTGCAGGAAATGCAATCTGAAGGTGGTGCTGCCGGTGCAGTTCACGGTTCGTTGCAGGCTGGTGCACTGACTACGACTTATACGGCTTCTCAGGGTTTGTTGCTGATGATCCCGAACATGTACAAGATTGCAGGTGAATTGCTGCCTTGCGTATTCCATGTATCTGCTCGTACATTGGCTTCTCACGCACTGTGTATCTTCGGTGACCATCAAGACGTAATGTCTGCCCGTCAGACAGGCTTCGCCATGTTGGCCGAAGGTTCTGTACAGGAAGTGATGGATTTGGCAGGTGTTGCCCACTTGGCTACAATCAAATCCCGTGTTCCGTTCGTGAACTTCTTCGACGGTTTCCGTACATCTCACGAAATCCAGAAGATCGAAGCATTGGAAAATGAAGACTTGGCTCCGCTGATCGACCAGAAGGCGTTGGCTGAATTCCGCGCACGTGCCTTGAATCCGAAAACTCCGGTTGCACGCGGTATGGCTGAAAACCCTGACCACTTCTTCCAGCATAGAGAATCGAGCAACTCTTACTATGATGCAGTTCCTGCTATCGTAGAAGAATATATGAATGAAATCTCTAAGATCACAGGACGTAAATACGGTTTGTTCGATTACTACGGAGCTGAAGATGCAGAACGCGTAATCATTGCAATGGGTTCTGTTACGGAAGCTGCACGCGAAGCTATCGACTACCTGACAGCTAAGGGTGAAAAAGTAGGTTTGGTTTCCGTTCACTTGTATCGTCCGTTCTCGGCTAAACACTTCTTGGCAGCTGTTCCTAAGACTGCTAAGCGTATTGCTGTTTTGGACCGTACAAAAGAACCGGGTGCAGTAGGCGAACCTCTGTATCTGGATGTAAAAGACTGTTTCTATGGCCAGGAAGATGCTCCGGTTATCGTAGGCGGCCGTTATGGTTTGGGGTCTAAGGATACGACTCCTGCCCAGATCCTTTCCGTATATGAAAACCTGGCACTGCCGATGCCGAAGAACCAGTTCACGATCGGTATCGTAGATGACGTAACATTCACTTCCCTGCCTCAGAAAGAAGAGATCGCATTGGGTGGCGAAGGCATGTTCGAAGCTAAGTTCTACGGTTTGGGTGCAGACGGTACTGTCGGTGCCAACAAGAATTCAGTCAAGATCATCGGTGACAATACAAATAAATATTGCCAGGCTTATTTCTCTTACGACTCTAAGAAATCCGGCGGTTTCACTTGTTCTCACCTGCGTTTCGGTGATCATCCGATCCGCTCTACCTATTTGGTAAACACACCGAATTTTGTGGCTTGCCACGTTCAGGCTTACCTGCGTATGTACGATGTGACTCGCGGTTTGCGTGAGAACGGTACATTCTTGCTGAACACGGTATGGAATGGCGAAGAATTGGCAAAACACCTGCCTAACCGTGTAAAACGTTATTTCGCTCAGAAAAATATTACGGTTTATTATATCAATGCTACACAGATCGCATTGGAAATCGGTTTGGGTAACCGCACCAATACAATCCTGCAGTCTGCATTCTTCCGTATCACAGGTGTAATTCCTGTTGATCTGGCTATCGAACAGATGAAGAAGTTCATCGTGAAGTCTTATGGCAAGAAGGGTGAAGATGTTGTAAACAAAAACTATGCTGCTGTTGATCGTGGTGGCGAATACAACCAGTTGACTGTTGATCCTGCATGGGCTAACCTGCCGGATGATGAAGAGGTTGTAAACAACGATCCTGCATTTATCAACGAAGTGGTTCGTCCTATTAATGCACAGGATGGCGACCTACTGAAGGTTTCTGCTTTCAAGGGCATCGAAGACGGTACATGGCATCAGGGTACTGCAAAATATGAAAAACGTGGTGTAGCTGCATTTGTTCCGGTTTGGAATGAGGCAAACTGTATCCAGTGTAACCAGTGTGCTTACGTTTGTCCTCACGCTTCTATCCGTCCGTTCGTTTTGAATGACGAAGAACAGAAGGGTGCAAACTTCCCGATGTTGGATGTGAAAGCTCCGGCTACAATGAAGGGGATGAAGTTCCGTATGCAGGTAGATGTTATGGACTGCTTGGGTTGCGGAAACTGTGCCGATATCTGTCCGGGATTCAAGGGCAACAAGGCGTTGTCTATGGCTCCGCTGGAAGGTCAGTTGGCTGAAGCTGATAACTGGGCATACTGTGTGGCTAATGTAAGTTCTAAGCAGAGTTTGGTAGACATCAAGTCTAATGTGAAGAATTCTCAGTTCGCAACTCCGTTGTTCGAGTTCTCAGGCGCTTGCTCCGGTTGTGGTGAAACTCCGTACGTAAAACTGATTTCCCAGTTGTTCGGTGATCGTGAAATGGTTGCTAACGCTACGGGATGTTCTTCTATCTATTCGGGTTCTGTTCCATCTACTCCGTATACGACAAACGAAAAGGGTGAAGGTCCTGCATGGGCTAACTCTCTGTTCGAAGACTTCTGTGAATTCGGTTTGGGTATGGAATTGGCTAACGAAAAGATGCGTGCACGTATCCAGAATGCAATGGAAGCTGCCATTGCTTATGAAGGCACTCCGGCCGAATATAAGGAAGCATTCACTGCATGGATCGAAAATCAGAACGATGCCGATAAGACGAAAGAACTGGCAGCTCTGATCATTCCGATGGTTGAAGCAGCTAAGGATAAATGTCCGAATTGCGCTACTATCGCCGAATTGAGCCACTTCTTGGTAAAACGTTCACAGTGGATTATCGGTGGTGACGGTGCTTCTTACGATATCGGTTATGGTGGTTTGGACCACGTGATTGCTTCCGGTAAGAATGTGAATATCCTGGTTCTGGATACTGAAGTTTATTCAAATACAGGCGGTCAGTCTTCAAAGGCTACTCCGGTCGGTGCAATCGCCAAGTTTGCTGCAGCCGGTAAGAGAGTCCGCAAGAAAGACTTGGGTTTGATGGCTACTACTTACGGTTACGTTTATGTCGCTCAGATCGCTATGGGTGCTGATCAGGCTCAGACTTTGAAGGCTATCCGCGAAGCTGAAGCTTATGACGGTCCTTCTTTGATTATCGCTTATGCTCCTTGTATCAACCACGGTTTGAAGAAGGGTATGGGCAAATCTCAGGCTGAAGAAAAAGAAGCTGTTGCATGTGGTTACTGGCACTTGTGGCGCTACAATCCTGCTCTGGAAGCTGAAGGCAAGAACCCGTTCACATTGGATTCTAAAGAACCGGATTGGAGTAAGTTCCAAGACTTCCTGAAAGGTGAAGTTCGTTTCGCATCTGTTGCAAAACAGTATCCAGCTGAAGCTGCTGAATTGTTTGCTGCCGCAGAAGAAAACGCTAAGTGGCGTCTGCGTAGCTACAAACGTATGGCTGCTGAAAACTGGAGTGTAGAAGAATAATTTGATTATGATCATCTAAGGGTGGAAATCCTTTTTTCACCCGAATAAAATAGAAAGCGGAGTCTCACCATGAGATTCCGCTTTTTATTATTCCAATAAAGACCGGTAAAAGGCTTTTGTAATATGAAATTCATGTCCTTCTGGTTCTTCGGCAGAACAAAATGGAATATTTCTGTGTTTAATTAACGTATATAGTAAAGATAAAAATATGAATGTAACATATGAAGATGTCCGCAAATCCGAAGAGATCCGGACTTATATCAAACAAGCGGACGAGTCGTTGAAAGCAATCGGCTACACGGAGCATAGCTTTGCCCATTGCACGAAGGTTGCGAAAGTAGCAGGGGATTTATTGGAGAAGTTAGGATATGATGCGCATGAGGTGGAACTGGCTCGTATCGCCGGTTTCATGCACGATATAGGCAATGTGGTGAACCGCATCGACCACGCCCAAAGTGGGGCTATGATGGCTTTTCGTATTTTGGATAAGATGGGAATGCCGCCTGAAGATGTGGCGACCGTTATTACAGCTATCGGAAACCATGACGAACAGACGGCTGCTGCTGTAAATGCCGTTGCAGCTGCTCTGATAATCGCTGATAAGACGGATGTGCGTCGCAGCCGTGTCCGTAACCGTTCCACGATTAATTTCGATATCCATGATCGGGTAAATTATGCAGCCGAAAAATCGGATGTTATATTGGAGCCGGATTCGAAAACGATCACTCTCGATTTAAAGATCAATACTGAAATTTGTGCCGTGATGGACTATTTCGAGATTTTTACCGGACGGATGCTACTTTGCAGGAAAGCAGCTGAATTTCTTGGCCTGCAGTTCAAGCTGGATATAAATGATGTCTATTTATTGTAATATCATTTGTTTCATATATTTTGGAAAAAGTTTATCTTTATCGCGTTTTAACGAAATAAAGGTCTAACTAATCTAATGAATATGAAACATTTTTTATGCCTTCTTTTTTGCTTATCTTTCCTTCTTTTCCCTGTTTATGCACAGGAATCGTATGAAACGTATAGTGGAGATACATTCAAAACCGGTGATGTGCTTACTCTCGGAGATTTCTATCTGAGTTCGACTAAGTATAGCCATTTGAAATACGCGTATACGGATACCTATGGAAAGGTTCGGTATGAGGCGTTCAATGGAAAGGATTTGCCTTTCTCCAAGGTAACAATCCGTGAGATTATCCGGCCGGAAGATAAGAATATGTTCCTGAACGAAGCTGTCGTGTTTGCCTTGGAAAGTGAGAAAGCTCCCGATAAGAAACTGTTCGTGGAGATTGATCGTGCGATCGAACAAGGCGAGATCGTCGTGAATATGCCTGAACCTGTTATAAAATGCGAGGAGATGACGCTCGAACAAATGTTTATTTGCTGTGTTCGTGTCAATAAATTACCGATAGACGACAAGGTGGTCTTGAATTATATCAGTGTCGTCAATAAAGAATTGGGGCAGGAATGCCGGCGCGATCAGTTTAAATTCCGTAAACTGAAAGGCGAATATCAGGCTCGCTTGGAAAAGGGAATGGCCGATTTTGATTTTACGAAAACTTATTTCATAAAAGTGAACAATAACCATAACGGTTATGATTTTGACCATAAAGGCTATCCATTGTCCTATCCGACACGTTCGGGCAGTTCTCCCAAACAATGTATTCCTTTCAACGGTTTCAATTTTATGCCGGTTAATCCGGATCAGGCGTTCTTTATCCCTGTGAGCATGGATGATGCAGAAAAATACGAGAAACGGAGCAGAGGAACTGGTCAGAACGGCTATGTCAGCCCGTTGGTATATACGGTTGTCTATTTGCAGCCCTTGGATAAGTATATGGAACTGCCAAAAGGAAAATACAATGTTCTCAACGTGGAGAACCTATATCGCTCGACACTGATCGGTGTCAAGGTTAAAGGCTTGGAGGTCTATGATAATAAAAATTTCCGGTATAATTTGATTGGATCGGCTTTGTTTGAATGATCCCTTGTAAATCCGTTCCTAAAAGACCATGGCAAAGGTATTTTGACACCCTCATTGTGATTTCATTTCTGGGAATAGAGGGTGGCAAAACTGCCTTGAAAGAGAAAGTTTAGAATACCGGAATCGAATAGACCAGCCCTAACGAAATACGATGCGTGTCGGGATCGACTGCTCCCATATCCAAGGCTGCTTTTTCAAGTTTTACGCCGCGATATGTATAAAGGAGAAAGATGAAAAGATCACTGTTCTTGATCGGGAAAAATTCGAGACTGCTCTGTGCATTCCAGGAACGGCGGTACATGCCTTTGGCAAATGGTCCGTTCGCCTTGTACACTTTTCCGGTTTCATAAGCACCTTTCACATAGAGGTTCCAGCGCGGGTGAATCCGGTAGTCCACATCGGCGATGACCGATAGATACTCGGTATTGCAAGCTGTCTGGGCTGTCTCTGGCAGACGGCTGATAACGCCGTGCTGGTCCAATCCCTGCCGGGTGTACATGATGTCCAGATAAGTCAGCAGAGGTCCTTTCTCGATCGTGTTGCCGCAGGTGAAGTAATAAGAATAACGTTTCTGTGTCTGTTGTCCTACGGAAGCGGCATAACGGAGTTGCAGGATGCGGTCGAAATAGTAGCTGTTCCAGTTTACCGTATACATGAAAGGAACTTTTGCTTCTCGTGTGTTGTCGGGCAATCCGGTCGGGTAGATTTCGTTGTCCTGTCCGCTTCGGTTGTTCACGATCTGGAAGCAAAGTTCGTGGTCAGGATTGATCTGCCAGTTACCTGAAATACCAGCCTGATAGCAGGTCAGTAGGTTGTTGAACTCACTGAATTCACGGACTTTTATCGAATTGACAAAATATTCGTATCCTCCGAAATTGACAAACTGCTTACCGATCGTAAAGCCGAACTTGTCATGTACTTTCAGGTTGACATAAGCCAATTCGAGCGAGGACGAAAGGTTGTCCAGCGAATAAGGGTCCGAATATTTATTAAACGACTGCCGGTAATGATAAGAAAGGTTTTTCCATACATTCCCTTTTATTTCCAATCGGACACGATTCAGCTTGAAGTTCATGCCGTCGAAATCGGAACCGATGAAATTGGCGTTTGCCGAAGTAAAAAGCTGAAAATTCATTTCTGCGCTTTCAATCACCTTTTTCCCTCCTGTAAGTCGTTCGACCAAAGTCGGTTCTTGTCCAGGAACGGTTTCTTTCTCAATCTTTTGTGCAAAGACGGATGGAACGGATATGAATAGTATTGTCAATAAGTAGAGATGTGTTTTCATGTTTGCAAATAAAATGTTTCAGCGTTCAAATATAGTGATTTTATATGACCTTTGGAAATCCGTAATTATTCTTACCTTTGTTGAGGTTTAAAAGGTAATGAGTTTAGGTTATGATTAAAGCAGTATTTTTTGATATTGATGGGACATTGGTCAGCTTTAAAACACATGTAGTCCCGAAATCTACCCTTCATGCGATCGAATTGTTGAAGAAGAAGGGGATAAAAGTATTTATAGCAACTGGTCGTCATCGCCGTTCGATTAACAATCTGGGCGATCTTGAGTTCGATGGATATGTAACTTTGAATGGTGGCTATGTGTTTGCCGGAAAGGACGATGTGATTTATAAGCATAGCATTCCCGATAAGGATATCGAAGCCTTGGTTCGTTACCAGGAAAAAGAAGGCGAATTCCCTTGTGCCTTTGTGCAGGAAGACGAGATTTTTATGAACTATACGGATAAGGCGGTCAATGATGTGTTTCATCTGTTGAACTTCCCGGCTCCTCCAATCCGTCCGATCGAGGATATTTATGGAAAGACGGTCTACCAGTTGATCGCCTTTTTTACGGCAGAGCAGGAGAAACGTATTATGAAGGTCTTGTCGCATTGTGAATCCACGCGGTGGAACCCTCTTTTTACAGATATCGTACCGCTTGGAAGCAGTAAACGGGTCGGGATTGACAAAATGCTGGAACATTACCATATCGGTCTGGACGAATGTATGGCCTTTGGTGATGGTGGTAATGATATTCAGATGCTTAGCCATGTCGGGATTGGGGTTGCTATGGGAAATGCGGCCGAAGACGTGATGAGTGCAGCTGGTTATGTGACCACCTCTGTCGACGAGAATGGTGTATACAATGCGTTGAAACATTTCAACATTATTTGATTTTGAACTGTTACATATATATAAGATAGTTATGATAGACGAGTTATTGAAATTTAATCGTGAATTTGTAAAGAGTAAAGGATACGAGAGGTTTATCACCAATAAATATCCTGATAAGAAAATTGCGATAGTGTCTTGTATGGATACGCGTCTTACGGAGCTGCTACCGGCAGCTTTGGGAATAAAGAACGGGGATGTCAAGATCATCAAGAATGCTGGGGCGATTATTTCCCATCCTTTCGGAAGTGTGGTCCGGAGTCTGTTGGTTGCCATTTATGAATTAGGTGTGAACGAAGTCATGATTGTCGGTCATACCGATTGCGGTGCCAAGCATATGGACAGCGAACAGATGATTGAGGTAATGAAGAAGCGTGGTATCCCTTCGGAGCATATCGATATGATGCGTTACTGCGGCATTGATTTCAAATCGTGGTTGCGTGGGTTCGACACCCCGGAAGGTTCCGTTCGTGAAACAGTGACTCAAGTACAAAAACATCCGTTGATCCCAAAAGATATAACGGTCCGCGGATTTGTAATCGACTCGACTACAGGTGAATTGGCTACTGTCGTTTAGATAAATCGAGATGAAAAGTATTTAATCAAAACCTAAATATAGTTAAATAGTAGACATTGAATATGTTTTACAGCATAAATTCAAATAAAATACTTATCTTTGCACTGTAAACAAAAAGAAAAAGAAAGTTTAGGTTTAGTTATTATTAATCGTTCTCCAAGCGTGGAGAACTTAAATGAGTAAAATTATGATGATGAGAGAAAACGAAAAAAGTATGCGTACTTTAGCGATGTTGCGTTATCAGGCTGATCGTTATCAGTCAGTAGGAAATGGTTCAATGTGTCAGCGAGTAAATGCTGAGATTCGCAGATTGGTGAGCCAAATGAGCGAAAGCTCTAAAAATTGAGTATTAAACAGTAAATAATTTGTTAGATGTAGTCTCTTCACCGTAGTCTTTTGAAAGACTGGTGAGAGATAAAAGGGGGAGGTATTCGACGCTTATGAGATAGCGGAGTTTGGCCTTTTTTTATTTTAATGAAGTCAGTCCTGCTCTTGTCTACAACCACACTAAAATCATATTTGTGTTCTGTCATTATAGTTCGAATGTATACAAATATCCGTATATTTGCATAATGTAGAAAACTATAATCTGTAAAACACAATATCGAAATGAGAAAAACGGGATTGTTTTTAGCCTCTATTGTACTAAGTGCTACGCTATGGGCCGAGTTGCCTGAAAAGAAAGGGCTGGATGTCATTAACAGGGCAAATGCCGAGGCCTATATCGGTTTTCTGGCAAGCGATGCATTGGAAGGGCGTGAAGCTGGTTTCCGTGGTGGGCGTATTGCCGGTGAATATATTGTATCTAATTTGAAAACGATGGGGATCGAACCTCTGTTCGAATCCTATTACCAACCTTTTGAGGCTTATAACAAGGAACGGCAGAAGAAGGGCCGTTTCCAGGTTCATCCGGATTCGATCGCGAAGTTGAAACAAGGTGTTCATCAGAAGTTGTCGATGAACAACATCTTGGGGAAGATCGAGGGTAAGAACCCGAACGAATATGTGATTATTGGCGCCCATTACGATCATCTCGGCTTTGACCCGATGCTGGACGGTGACCGGGTCTATAACGGGGCCGACGATAATGCTTCGGGTGTTTCAGCTGTCCTGCAGGTCGCTAAGGCGTTTTTAGCGACGGGGGTTCAACCGGAGCGAACCGTTATTTTCGCCTTCTGGGATGGTGAAGAGAAAGGCTTGTTAGGCTCCAAATATTTCGTGCAGACATTCTCGGAGATGGATAAGGTGAAGGGGTATCTGAATTACGACATGATTGGCCGTAATAAAGACGAGTCCAAGCCGATGCATGTCGTTTATTTCTATACGGAAGCGCATCCTGTGTTTGGCGATTGGTTGAAAAACGATATCAAGAAATATGGCTTGAATCTGACTCCTGATTATCGTCCGTGGGATAAACCGGTAGGGGGGAGTGATAACGCTTCGTTCGCTCTTTTGGATATTCCGGTCATCTGGTACCATACGGATGGTCATCCTGACTATCATATGCCAAGCGACCATGTGGAAAAGATAAACTGGAATAAGATTGTCGACATAACGAAAGCCTCTTTTCTGAATATGTGGAATCTGGCGAATGAGAAAGACTATTGATGTGATCGTTTATATTTCTTATTTCAAAACACCTATGTTTCGAATTCAAAACATAGGTGTTTCGTTTTTAAAACATATATGTTTTGAACTCGATATCTTCTGGCTGTGAAAAGAAGTATTATCCATTTATGAAAGATAGTTGTTTTGTGGAATAAGGTATACATCTTCTCTCTGTAGGTCAGTGCCTTTTCCTCGATAGCCAATAAGCTGTATGTATTTTTTAAATCATATTGTATGATTACTGTCTCATTTAATAGACTTATAAGAAGGTAGCACTTACCTCTTTCACTTTCTTTGTAACTGATTAAATAGTTGTTTTGAACTATGTGAATTGTGTAGTCTTAAATCACTTCATATTCTTGGTATTTCAGTATTTATAGGGAGTTGATATATATGAATTGTTTGCTGAAGTTGTGAAGATGGACCTTAAAATCAAAAGCTATTGAAATAATATGGATTTTTCAAATACAAGAAGGTCCACCCTTCTGTTATGAAGAGCAGACCTTTTGAAAAAAAATTATCAAAATATTTCAATTAATCCCATCCCGGATTTTGTTTTAAATTGGGATTTAATCCGATTTGGTTTGTCGGAATAGAGAACAAATAGTTCTTGGGATCTATAAAGTTTGGAACAGGATTTGTCATTCGTTTTGTATAAACATCAATGGCACCGTCTACGAAACCTAATCCGGATTTAATGGATTCATAATCTTTTGTATTATATCCATTTAAATCATTCTCACTTGTTGCTTTGTCTGGAATGATACCCAATTTCGGTTGGTTCAGGCGAATACCGCAGGCCCAACGCATTAAGTCGTGATAACGATAACCTTCTGCCATTAGTTCAACACGACGTTCACGGCGGATTTCGCGGATCAAGTTGGCGTTCGGGCCTTTGATTGTTGGATATTCGGCGACCAATTTCGGGTCTTCAATCGGATTTGTTGTCAAATGGTGATTAAAACCAACCCGATCACGCAAAGCGTTGATTGTTTTATCTAATTCGGGATCTTGGCCAAGTTCGGCTCCTGCTTCTGCACGTATCAGAAGAATCTCTGCATAACGGAAGATTGGAGCGTCTAATGTTCCAATATGATGAGATGATGTGTATTCTGACGGATTGTAATATTTGATAACACCATATCCCGTAGATGTACTAACACTTCCACTGGTATATTTACCGATATCCGGACGTTTCCCTTCTAGGTAATAGGTGTATTCACCAGCTTCGGGAGTCGGTACTGTTTGTAGTAAACGCGGATCTCGATTCTTTAGTTCGGCGATTAATGTAGTATGATGAGAGTGGCCTTCGCAGCCGCACATAGAGATTGGTTTTCCTGTTGTTGCACACAAATAATCTTCAACAGCGTCACGACTCAAACCGATAGGAGATTCACCGACTGCAATTTGGCGGCTTAAGTTATTTCCTTTGCCGACAGTCGGATCATATTCCTTCGACAGAATAATTTCAGGATTGGAGTTGTAATCTGCTTGGATAAATAATTCATAATAGGCTTTACCAGGTTTTGAACCTTGGAACAATGAATAGCCATATTCGGATTTCATCAGTTCGCCTGCTGCTTCATAAGCGGCTTTGAGCAATTCGGTATCACCTTCCATATTATGATAACGGCGGAAAGTTCCTTCAAATAAACATATACGTGCCTTTAATGCAAGTGCAGCGTCTTTGCTGATGCGGTAGACACCTGTCGTTTCTTTTTGGGGTAACCATTCAATCGCTTGATCAATGTCTTTTATCATGTTTGCTACAACGGTAATACGGGAATCGCGGCCTTTGTATAGGTCTTCGTCTCCAGGAACCAATACTTTGTCATACCAAGGTACATCGCCAAAGCGTTTTACTTTATTAAAGTAATCCAATGTCTTGAAGAATAAAATTTCACCAGCATAACGATGTTTTACGGCCTCGGTTTCCGGGGATAGTTCGTAATCTTGCATAAAAGCATTACAAGCACGAATATTTTCCCATTTCCAATTGTCATTGTCTGCTGTAGAAATGCTGTGTTGACTGAAAGCTACAGAGTTTGCGTCCCACGGAAGTAGGTCATCAGACTGGAAATCAGTTTCCATCATCCCAAAATTATATTCGTTCGGATTTCCATGTCCGGTGATTAATTTGGGATATAAATCATTACAATATTGCTCTAATGCCTGTGCATTGGCATTTGCAAAGTATTGTTGTGTACTGATAGAGTCTAATGGCTCTTTATCCAGTACATCACAACTTTGGGTTGTGAGGAACAATAAACCACCAAATAATATAATTGACTTTTTCATGTTACTTTGTCTGTTTTTAGAATGTTACGTTGATACCAAATGAATAAGAACGGGTGAACGGGTAAACACTACCGTTGTCGTCAACTTTCAAGTTACCGTTATTGTCACGTCTGCCTACAGCATCCGGATCGAGGTATTTGTACAATCCTGTAGCTTCCCAAAGATTCTGACCGCTTACGAACACTTTTAGCTGACCAATGCCGTATTTATTGATGAGCGCTTTAGGAATAGTGTAGCTTAATGTAACATCTTTCAGACGGATAAAAGCACCGTTTTGCAGATATTTTGTCTGTGTTTGTTTACTTCTATCACTCCAAGTCGGAATAGGATAGTAAGCGTTCGTATTGGTTTCACTCCAAGAGTTATCGATGATGTAATCATTTAAGTTAGCCCACCAAATACCTGTCTTGTATCCCCAAAATACAGGAGAGTCCAACCATACGTCGCGTTTCATTGTACCTTGGAAGAACAGACGTAAGTCAAAACCTTTCCATGAACCACTCAAGTTGAGGTTGAAATTGTAGCGGGGAGTTGTATTACCAATGACTTTTTTGTCGCCCGAATCACCAACACGATTATTCCCACGGTCAATTTTTCCATCACCGTTCAAATCTGCATAACGAATATCTCCTGGTTTCCAAGTTGTGCTGATGAAAGCCTGTTTATTGGCCATTTCTTGGGCTTCAGCTTCATCTTTAATGAAGCCATCTGTTACATATCCCCAAATTTCGCCGATTTTCTTTCCCTGGTAATGAGTTTCATCCAAACTTAATGTCGGATTATCATATTTCGTGATCTCAGAAGTGTTGTCTGAGATGCCGATGCTGATAGAGTAATCCAAAGGACTGCCGGCCACGTCTTTAATCTGATCGTTCCACGTTAAAGATAATTCCATACCTTTGGTTCTCATATCTGCCAAGTTCTCTTTACCACCTGTCGTCCCTAATACAGCCGGGTAAGTTTTGTTTACGACCATTCCTTTTGTATCGCGGATGTAATAGTCAAAAGATCCAGTGAAACGGCCGTTCAGCATAGTCCAGTCTAAACCGATATTGGTTGTGTAAACTTTTTCCCATGTGATGTTTGTACTAGCCAATGTCGGAGCTTTCAAGCCACTAATGATACCGCCGTTCATCAGATAGGCCAAAGATTCGCTTGTCAAGAAACTTAAATATTGGAAATTGCCATCTGTAACTTGATTGCCTAATGAGCCATATGAAGCTCTGACTTTTAGGTTGTCGAAAATATTACGAGCTGGTTCGAAGAAACTTTCTTCAGAGATACGCCAACCTGCTGATACCGAGGGAAAGAATCCCCAACGATCACCAGACATATATTTGGATGAACCGTCATAGCGACCATTTACCTCAAGCAAATATTTTTGCATGTAATCATAATTCAAACGGAAGAACGCACCCTGTACAGCCCAGATTGTTGCTTCTTCACTTGGCATGTTATAAGTACTGGCCAAATCGGTGACAGGGAAATTGTTATCAAATAGATTACTAGTGCTTACGCTTAATTTAGTCGTCTTTTTGCTTTCTTGGTTGTAACCGACCATTACACCTAAATTGTGCTTGTCATTGAATGACTTCTTGTAGTCAGCCCATAAGTTCAATGCTTGATAAGTATCTCCGTAATTAGCTTTTGTTACACCTCCAGGTGTACCAACGGATAGCGGAGATAACGTACTTTCTTCTGGCATTGTCTGATACAGTATCTTGCCGTGCTGGGTTTGATCTTGATAGAATTTGTTTCCGGTATAATCTCCCTTGATTGATAAACCGGCTAACGGTGTCAGATTAAAGGCGGCAGTGTACCAAAAGTCATCCGAGTTGGTTTTGTCTCGCCCAGCTCCATCTAGTAAACCAGCAAAGTTATAGTTGAAGTTGCTACCTGCTATACCTGCAAAATTATTACCATCTGGCAGGTAAACAGGAATAGTTGGGAATCCACGATAGATTTCGTAAAAAATGTTTCCTAAATTAAAATTGCTGGTGTAGGGATAATCACTTGTATTGCGGTTATATTTTGTACGGAAAGTTACTTCCAACCATTTTGTAATCTGAGTGGAAAAGTTGAAAGACATATTAATACGTTTGTATTTATCCGTACCATATTGCAAAATACCATCTTGTCCTTTATAACCAATAGAGCCGTAGTAAGTCGTCTTGTCTGAACCACCGCTGATACTTGCATTATGCTGTTGCATGAATGACGGTTTGTACATTACGTCGAACCAATCGGTGTTCCCAGCATAAGCCCATTGTCCGGCAGCAGTTATTGAATTGTCTGTTGTATAAAATGCAGAAGGACCTCTTCCCGCAATGAAATCATCTACAGCCTGAACGTGTTCATCTTTGAAATACTGTCCGCTGCCATTGTTCACGTTTGCCTGATTCATGGCACGAATCCACTTATCGGAAGAAACACCATCCGGTAAGCGAGAGGCCATCGACCAAGAAAAGTTGTTATTGTAGTTGATTTGAACTTTTTGTTCTTTTTTCCCTTTTTTAGTTGTGATCAATACAACGCCAAAAGCGGCACGGGCACCATAAATAGAAGCAGAGGCAGCATCTTTTAATACTGATACGCTTTCGATATCTTGTGGGTTAAGCAAAGACAAGTCTGATGTTTCGACTCCGTCGACTAACAATAGTGCTTGTCCTCCATTCAGTGAAGTTGCACCACGTACATTAAATGTAGTAGCTGCATTTGGATTACCACTGGCGAAATCAATATTCAAGTTTGGAATAGCTCCTTGCAAACCTTGTGCAATGTTTCCGATCGGACGATCTTCCAGAATTTCGCTATCTGCAATCCCTACAGCGCCGGTCAGGTTTACCTTCTTTTGTACGCCATAGCCAACGACTACGACTTCTTCCAGTTTTTGAGTGTCTTCCGCTAATTTGATTTGAAGAGTGGATTGTCCTGTGTATTTGATTTCTTGAGTTGTGTAACCAATGAAAGAGATCTGAATGATGTCTCCATTTTTTACACCTTCCAATGTGAAATTACCATCCATGTCGGTAATGTTTCCATTGGTTGTTCCTTTCACTACGACCGATGCTCCGGCAACAGGCCCTAGATCATCTACCACAGTACCTGTAACTTTTCCGTTCTGCTGGGAAATGTTCATCCCTTGCTTGGAGGGCATTGTTTCTGCAAATATACTTGCTGGGAAACAAGTGGCACCTGCCAGCAAGATTAAGCTGATAGGTTTGAAATTTTTCAACATAATTTGTGTCTTATATTTAATTGAAAGAATGCTCTTTTAATTAAAATGATGGCGCTTATTATCGCTTTTCTACATCATATATACAAAATGTTAGAGTTTTTAGCTTTTGCGTATAAAGTTTATCTGTGTTTGTAATTAGTTCTAAAAGAACTCTGCACATTTCATATCGGTGTCAAAGATATGAAAATTTTCCGTTGTACTGTTATTTTTCTAAAAAAAATACGTAGAAGTTTCTTTTTTAACATTTTACTCTTTTGGTATTACACAGGTATTATTCTGTTTATCAGAATAATGTATCCATTGGAAATATGTAACTATATAAAAATAGATAAATAAAAAACATGGTCGTACTTCTGCTAATTTGTTAACAGAAGTAATTTAAAGAGACTTGTGTATTTTAAGTAATTATTGCATAATATATTTTACTTGTTTAATTTATTGAAAATCACATTGTTATGAAGTTGTATCAAAATGTATTAAAGCTAAAAATGCCATAGTTTTTTTAGAACTAATATCATTTTAAACATTGAAAACACAAAGATGTGTGAGCCTGCTTGTTTCATTGAATAAGAAGTTATTATGAAAATCAGAGTAATTCTTTCAATATCATGGAACACAAATTATGATTCAAAAGAATCAGACCTATTAGCCTAATCCTGTTGCCGGAGCCTCTGTGATTGTTAAAAGGAACCATTAACGGCATCATGACGAATGTGGATGATAATCTTCCTCCAGTGGTAGTCCATTGGTTTTGATTGATGGCATGGAAGGTGGTATCAACGCTGTCAACCCGCAGGATATTGAGAATATTTCTGCTTTGAAAGATGCTGCCGTTTCTTCCATTTGCAGGGTTTGTGTTCCTTTGGTGTAATTATTACAAAAAGCGGTAGAACAGGAAAACCAGTTGTAAACAACAATAATAGCTTTCGATGGAATGATTCGGTAAGAACCCTAACCAAATGGATTCATATTCAAAAATACAGCATTCGTTCCGAATGGTCCGGGATGGCCGGGAAAAGAAAAAGGAGCCTGCTAACCCATATATGGATATGTTCTTGGCTGTGGATATATCGTCTTATAGCGAAGTGCTGTATAGTAAAGGTCTCGGCTAGGTGCATTGTGTCGGTGTAGGAGTGTGGTTAGGCGATTATGGTGTCGGTGTGACCCGTGGTATGGTCGATGGTTTTTCAATGGCAAACGGTCAGCCGATCGATGTTATACAAGGTTGGATTGACCAGTTGCCCAGCGTAATAAGTCTCTCCTCTCCCCAGTCATTTTTGGCCTCTTCGCTCATAACAGTAGCAGCGATTGTCTTATTATAATCTGTATCGGGATGAGCACGTTCGCGAAAAGCTCTCCAATAGCTCTGTGCTTTGGCATCCAGATTTCCATTCTTTTCATAACATGCTTCCATATAGTTTAATAAGGCATCTGATGCACGATTCGCAATCGTTTCATCACTCAGATAACCATTTCCTGCCGCATCCTTTTTTATTTTTTGTTCCCGAATCGAAAAAAAAGTTTCTTGTATTTCTTCATTTGTCTTTTCTTCTTGTTTCTCTGTCCTTGTGAAACAATTTGTCAATATGTTTTCGGATTACTTTTTCAGCATGATCTGCTTTTACCCGAAAGGTTAAATACAAAACAACTTCTCTTTTTTTGTGTTACATATATCAAAAAAGACGTTGGTTTCAGCCAAGACATGTATCATAATTTAAACAAAAAACATTAGTTATGTTGAAAAGAATTAAGCCTGTCAGCATGGTTTTGCTTGCGAGCACGTTATGTTTCTCCGGGAATATATACTCGGCTTCAAGTGCAGGTAATCCAGACACTGACATTTCTCAACAAAATGCAAAAGTAACGGGAACCGTCGAAGATGCTTTGGGACCGGTTGCCGGCGCGTCTGTTGTTATAAAAGGAACCACCAACGGGACAATGACCGATATGGATGGCAACTTTACGTTGGATGGGGTAAAAAATGGGGATATTATCCAAATATCCTTTATCGGTTACGCCACACAGGAGATTCCTTATGCAGGACAAGCCTCTTTGTCTGTACATCTTGAAGAAGACACGCAAAAATTGGATGAAGTAGTCGTGACTGCTTTGGGTATGAAGCGTGATAAAAAAGCGTTAGGTTATGCCATGCAGGAATTGAAGGGAGACGAGTTGTTGTCTGCCCGCGAACCAAATTTGGCCAATTCGTTGTCTGGTAAAGTTTCCGGTTTACAGATTGTACGCTCCAGTAACGGGGTGGGAGGTTCTTCGAAGATCGTGCTCCGTGGTAACAGTTCGCTGACCGGTAGCAATCAGCCATTGATCGTGGTGGACGGTACGCCGATGGATAATTTTACAGGCGGTGTGGATGATGTTTGGGGTAATTCCGGAGCCGATATGGGTAACGGTCTTTCTGATATTAACCCTGAAGATATCGAATCGATGACGGTCCTGAAAGGAGCTTCGGCAGCTGCACTTTACGGTTCGAGGGCCGGTAACGGCGTGATCCTGATCACGACCAAATCGGGACGGAAAAACGAAGGGCTGGGGATTACGGTGAATGCTGGTATCACGGCTGAATCCATTTTTTTGAAACCGGATATGCAAAACAGTTTCGGACAAGGATCGGTCGGAGTTTATGACAACCAGTCCCGTTTGAGTTGGGGACCGAAAGCTGAAGGCCAGACTGTGACGGATTGGCTCGGACGCCAAGTGCCTCTCCAGACATATGACAATATCGATGCTTTCTTCCATACAGGAACCTCTTTTAACGAAGGCGTCAGTTTCCAGCAGAATATTAACGGAACTTCTGTCTTTGCATCTATTAACCGTTCGGATGATGCCGGTATCACACCGGAATCGAAACTGAATAAGACGAACGTTACGTTGCGTGCCACCACGTTCCTCGATAAGGCGGAGAAATGGAAGGTGGATACCAAAGTGAACTATGTAAATATGAATGCCCATAACCGCCCGATCCAAGGCGTGAACCCGTCAAATGCGTTTAACACGATATACGGTCTGCCTCGTTCCTTGAATGTTAAGGAATTTAAGAGCAGCGTGGATGAAGAAGGCAATATGATCTGGTGGGATGCCTCCAAGAACCCACAGGAAAACCCGTACTGGGTGACCAAATACCGGCAGAACAATGATACCCGTAACCGTCTGTTGGGTAACGTATCGTTGAAGTATGCGCCGACCAACTGGTTCGATATCGAACTGCGTGGCGGTACCGACTATTATACGACGACCAAAAATGAGAAAGTATATGCCGGCGGTAACACCTCGCCCCGCGGCCTGTATAATGAAGGTTCTGAGACATTCTACGAAAATAACTACAGCTTCCTGGCTACCGCACGCAAAGACAACCTGCTGGACCGCTTGGGCGGTTTCGTGACATTCGGAGGTAACCTGATGATGCAGCAGCGAACCAAGATGAACGCTTCGGCTGGTGAATTGCTGGTACCGGACCTTTTCTCCTTGAACAACGGCATTAATAAACCGACCGTTACCTCCGAGTTGATCCGCCGGAAGATGAATTCCCTTTATGGATCATTGCAACTGAACTGGGACGGCTATCTGTTTTTAGACGTGACAGCCCGTAACGACTGGTCATCTACTATGTCCAAAGACAATCGCTCTTATTTCTATCCTTCGGTCAGTCTTTCTGGTGTGATCTCGGATATGTTACCTAAGATCGGCGGAAACATGCCGGAGTGGTTCACCTTTGCAAAGGTGAGGGCTTCTTATGCGGAAGTCGGTAATGATCTTGATCCCTATCAGTTGTACAATAATTACACGGTAGGAAAAGACGAAAACGGGAATACGACGGCTGCTCCCGGCCAAATCTTGTTTGATTCGAGCGTACGAAGCGAGTTGATCAAATCATGGGAAGCCGGTTTCGACGTGCGTTTCCTGCAGAACCGCTTGGGTTTGGATTTCGCCTGGTATAAGACGAATGCGACCCGTCAGTTGCTGAACCTGCCGCTCGACCCGTTTGCCGGGTATAGTTCCCGCAAGGTGAACGCCGGTAATATCCAGAACGAAGGTCTGGAAATCTCGTTGAACGGCGCCATCTTCCAGAGTCCGGACATGCAGGGATTCAACTGGAATGCGACAGCCCAGTTCTCCTTGAATCGCAATAAGATCATCGACCTGTATCCGGGCGTGACGCTTTATGACATCAAGACATTGGATGCGATCCAGATCGTGGCGGCACAAGGCAGTTATTATGGTGATATTTACGGACAGACCTTTCTGCGTGTGACGGACAAGGACAGTCCGCATTATGGCAAGGTGATTGTGGGAGACGACGGCCTACCTCTGATCTCTGCTGAAAAGAGCAAGGTGGGTAACCAAAGTCCGGACTGGATGCTGGGTTTGACGAACAGTTTTTCATATAAAGGGTTTAACTTGAGTTTCCTGGTCGATTTCCGTATCGGTGGCGACATCTATTCGGCAACAGCTTCCAACCTATTTGTCCGTGGTAATGCAGCCGGAACGGTTGTGAACGGTGAACGTCAGGATTTTGTCGTGCCTAACACGGTTGTCAGGAAAGACGGAGGATATGTGGAAAACAATGTTCCGGTCACTCACCAGAACTATTGGGAGCGGATCGGATCGACCGGTAATTACGGTTTGCCGGAGGTTTTCACATATGACGCAACCAATATTCGTCTGCGTAACATCACTTTAGGATATACGTTCAACAGAGCGATGCTGAAAAAGACGCCGTTCCAGCGTTTGAATCTGTCTGCTACCTGCAACAATGTATGGATGATCCATTACAATTTGCCAGGTATTGACCCCGAATCCGTTTCGGCAACCAACACGAATGCGACTGGTTTCGAAAACGGGGCCGCTCCGACGAGCCGTTCGTTCACGTTTAACGTAACGGTCGGTTTTTGATAATTTGCAATCATTTTGTAAAGGATATAAAAAGAAACAACATAATATGAACACAAAAAATAAAATATTAGCAGGCCTATTCTCTATGGCGGCATTGTTTTCTTCCTGTAACGATTTTCAGGAGATAAATGAAGATCCGAACCAGGTGGATGAAAGCAAGGTAAAGCCTGAATGGTTTTTGAATGCCTCGATCGTCGGTGACCAGATGAATCCGGAGATCGCCGAACGTATGTTTATCCTGACTTGGAACCGGGCGTCTCGTTTCAATCGGGGAAGCGGTTTCACGATCGGTACGGATAATAATGATTATATCACGCGCTACCTGAGCAACGACTATGCCGTGAAATGGTTGAATCAGGCGACTAAAGCCGTTCAACTGGGCGAGAAGAAAGTGGCCGATGGTGAAGCTGATCTCTATCCGTATTATAAGAATGTGATCCAGATGGCGCGTATCTGGCGGGCTTACCTGAACTCGGAGGTCTCTGACGGGTTCGGGCCGATTCCGGCGTTGGATGCTTTTTCGGGCGTTCCGGGCGAGTACGACAGTGTAGAAGCGATTTATACTTTTATTCTCAAAGAACTAAAGGAGGCGGAAGCCGCGCTCGACCCGTCAATTGATATGTCTCCGATGTCGGCTGAAGACGCTTTCTATGCCGGAAATGTGAATATGTGGAAGAAATATGCCAATTCTCTGCGTATGCGCCTGGCAATGCGTATCGTGAATGCAAACCCGCAGCTGGCTGAAAGAGAGTTTGAAGATGCCGCTTCCAAAGGATATATTTCTTCACTTTCCGAACTTGCCAGTGTACAGGAAAAGGACGGATGGAGCGACCTGACCAGCGTTATGTCCCGTACCTGGAATGCACAGGCGATGTCCGTTACATTCAAGAATCTCGTGGTCGGCTTGGGAAGTAACGAATTTCCGCTACCTGATTCATTGAAAGCACATCTGAAGAACCCGCATACTTACATGGGCTTGTATTTGGATAGGCATTTTCCGTTGACGACGAACGATCCGTGTGCCGGATTTTATTTCGACGGCGTTCCACAATATGTCGATCCACGTGCACCGAAGTTATTTAGTGTAGTAGGATGGAACGATGGTGTGGTTTATTCCGATTATATCGGGGCGGCCAGCGAGGTAAAACCGGTCTCCCTGTTCGATCCGGATGATAACACGAAGCCGATGCTGACAATCGATCCTAGATATACTTGGGGGACATGGGTGGCCGGTGAATGGGATGTGAAAGGTAGTTTGGCTACCGAATTGACTGGAAAAAACTATAACTATCCGTCCATGTCGAAGCAATACCGCATGAGTACTCAGAAACGTGTCTATTTCGGTCCTTGGGAAAGTTATTTCTTGCTGGCTGAAGCCGGCGTGCGTGGTTGGGATGTTCCGGGCTCTCCTAAATCGAACTACGAGAACGGAGTGACTGCGAGCTTCGAGTACCACGGCTTGTTGAGTGAAGTCGGTGCTTATCTGTCTTCTACCGAATATAATCGGATCGGAACATCTGTCAGTTTCGACCATACAACGGAGGCAAAGCCTTATATCGTAAACTATGTTGATCCGTACACAAAAGAGAACAAGACGATGACTTATACATATCCGAAAAATTCCATCTATCGTGGCGGTGCATATAATAACGATGCGATGACGAAGATCTTCACACAGAAATATATTGCTCAGGTTCCCTGGTTGCCCGAGGAAGTTTGGAGCGACCATCGCCGTATCGGTTTGCCTTTTTTCGAGAATCAGGCCGTCGAAAAAGACTATAACCCGTTGAACCAGGTTCCCTTGACAGTTGCCACTTCAAAAGAATGCCGTTTGGAGTTTTATCCGAAGCGTTATCGCTATCCGGCCAATATCCAGACGAACAACCTGGAAGGTTATAATAAAGCTCTCGAACTGTTGGGCGGACCGGATGTGGTGGAGACTGCCTTGTGGTGGAATCTGAAGTAGTGATATGAGAAAAGGTTGGTAGGTGTTCGATGAAGAACTTTCCTACCAACCTTTTTATATGAATGAAGCAAACTGTTTATTGCATGCCTTCTGTCGTTACTTCCTTATTGATCTTTTTCACTAATCCTTGAAGTACAGCGCCCGGACCTAGTTCGATGAAATGATCGGCACCGTCGGCAATCATGTTCTGAACGCTCTGTGTCCAACGGACCGGGGCAGTCAGCTGGGCAATCAGGTTAGTCTTGATTGTTTCAGGGCAGGTTTCGCCTTTCGTGCTTACGTTTTGGTAAACAGGGCAAGACGGTTTGTGGATCGGAGTCGCTTCGATAGCGGCAGCCAGTTCTGCACGAGCCGGTTCCATCAGAGGGGAGTGGAATGCACCGCCGACTTTCAACTTCAGTGCGCGTTTTGCACCGGCTGCCAGCATCTTTTCACATGCGGCATCGATACCGGGTACGGAGCCGGAGATGACAAGCTGTCCCGGACAGTTGTAATTTGCACATACGACGACTTCACCTTCGATGCTTGCGCAGATCTCTTCTACTTTTTCGTCCGGCAATGCCAGAACGGCAGCCATTGTCGAGGGTGTGGCTTCGCAGGCTTTCTGCATCGCCATAGCACGTTTGGATACCAGAACAAGTCCGTCTTCGAAAGACAAGGCTCCGGCTGCAACAAGCGCGGAGAATTCTCCTAAAGAGTGTCCGGCTGTCATATCCGGTTTGAACTGGTCACCTAATGTTTTTGCAAGAATGACTGAGTGTAAGAAAATGGCAGGCTGTGTCACTTTTGTCTGGCGCAGATCTTCGTCTGTTCCGGCGAACATCAGATCCGTGATGCGGAAGCCGAGGATTTCGTTAGCCTTTTCAAACATCTCTTTTGCAAGAGGATTGTTTTCATAAAGGTCTTTTCCCATTCCGACAAACTGGGCACCCTGACCGGGAAATACATACGCTTTCATTTTTTCTAATCTTTTTCTAATTTCAGTTTTTTAAGATGGCGCAAAGGTAATAAATTTAGAATAATTGGGGTACTATTCATTACAAATTGTATCTTTGCCCCATCGATAACAGGAATATTAACGACTAATTTATACAATATCATGGATCAATTATTATTTCTTGGAAATTTAGGAACTGGCGAGATTATCATCATTGCCATTATTGTTTTGTTACTTTTCGGTGGTAAAAAAATACCTGAACTGATGAAAGGTATCGGTAAAGGTGTGAAAAACTTTAAAGACGGTGTAAAAGGATTAGAAGACGACATTAAGATAGACGATACCGATAAAAAGTAAAAGATGGCAGAATTAGAACAAGAAGAAATGTCCTTCTGGGACCACCTGGAGGCACTTCGTTGGACTCTGTTCCGTTCTTTTTTAGCGCTCTTTATCTTTGCGATAGGCAGTTTCGCCTTTATGCGTGGTAGCGATGGTATATTTGACCGCGTAGTATTGGCACCCTGTTATTCCGATTTTATCTTTTACAGATGGTTGTGCGATTTGAACCAGTGGTTGGTCAATGTCAGTCCGTGGTTTGATGTTCTGCCTGATTTCTGTAATGATAATTTTCATGTGGATGTGTTTAATATCAGATTGGCATCTCAGTTCTTTACTCACATGACCACCTCGTTCTGGTTGGCACTTGTGCTTACTTTCCCTTATCTGATGTGGGAAATCTGGAAGTTCATTAGTCCGGCTTTGTATGAGAATGAGAAGAAAAATGTCAAATGGGTATTTCTTTTGGGAACAATCATGTTCTTTATCGGATGTGCTGTCGGATATTTTATGGTATTCCCGATGACGCTGCGCTTTTTGGCAACTTATCAGTTGAGTGCCAATATAACGGAACAGGTCTCTTTGGATTCGTATATGGATAATTTCCTGATGCTGATCTTTGTGATGGGAATCGTTTTTGAAATGCCGTTGGTTTCGTGGCTGTTGTCGAAGATCGGTTTGTTGAAACGTTCGTTCTTCCACAAATACAGGCGGCATGCTATCGTGGGGTTGTTGGTTGCTGCTGCATTTATCACCCCAAGTAGTGACCCGTTCACATTGGGTATCGTATTCTTCCCGCTGTATGGATTGTTCGAATTGAGTGCGTTCTTTGTGAAGAATGACACGAATGGAGATGCAGATGACGAGGATGAAGATAGTACGGAAATCGCACCGGCCTAAAACTACGGACATCGTAAAATAGTTATAGAAGAGACGTACAGTTTTTATTGTACGTCTCTTTTTTTATCTTTGTCAAGACTAAAACATAAAGTAAACATGAGGCATATATCCTTATTGGCGGTCTCCTTGCTGGCTCTGGCAGCCTGCACGCCGGAAAAACAACAGGAGGCGGATGATTATACACAATATGTCAATCCTTTTATCGGGACAGACTTTACGGGTAATACCTATCCGGGAGCGCAAGTCCCTTTCGGAATGGTTCAGTTGAGTCCTGACAACGGGCTTCCCGGTTGGGACCGTATTTCCGGTTATTTTTATCCCGACACGACTATCGCCGGTTTCAGCCATACCCATTTGTCAGGGACAGGTGCGGGCGATTTGTACGATATCTCTTTCATGCCGGTGACTCGTCCGTATAAGGAGGCACCTGCTCCTTTGGGCGTCTATTCGACTTTTTCGCACAATGACGAGATGGCTTCGGCTGGCTATTACCGTGTGCTGCTGAAAGATTACAATATTAATGTCGAGTTGACCGCGACTGAACGTTGCGGTATTCAGCGTTATACGTTCCCCAAAGCAGAGGCATCCGTATTCTTGAACCTCAAAAAGGCGATGAACTGGGACTTCACGTTGGATTCGTATATAGAAGTGGTCGATTCGATGACGATCCGGGGATATCGTTTCTCGCAAGGCTGGTCTCCTTTGCAGCATGTTTATTTTGAGACTCGTTTCTCGAAACCTTTCATGGCTTGCCATATGGACACAACTTCTATCGTAACGAAAGATCGTGGCAGGATCGGTACGGCCTATATTGCCCGTTTCGATTTCAATACGGAGAAAGATGAGGAAATTTTAGTAACGACAGGTATATCCGGTGTCAGTATGGAAGGAGCAGGCAAGAACCTGCGTGCGGAGGTTTCGAAAGACGATTTCGATTATTATCAAGCGCAGGCTGCCAAAACATGGAACAAGCAGCTTTCTAAAATAGAGGTGAAAAGCTCGGATACTGATGACCTGGTGAAGTTCTATACTGCTTTGTACCATTCCATGATCGCTCCGACTATTTACAGTGATGTGGATGGTTCCTATTACGGCCCGGATCAGCAGATCCATAAAGCGGACGGATGGACGAACTATTCCACTTTCTCGTTGTGGGATACTTATCGCGCTTCTCATCCGCTATTTACCTATACCGAACCAGAACGTGCAAATGATATGATCAAAGGTTTCTTGAAATTCAATGAACAGAACGGGGCTTTGCCATTGTGGAATTTGTATGGCTGGGAAACCAATATGATGATCGGATATCATGCCGTTCCCGTAATTGTGGATGCGTATCTGAAAGGTATCGGCAATTTCGATCCGGAAAAAGCACTTGAGGCCTGTATTGCTACGGCCAACCGTGATGATTACCGGGGAATCGGTGATTACAAGAAGTTAGGGTATGTCCCAGCCTACGGCGATCCCAAGAAATGGGAGAACTGGTCGTTATCCAAGACATTGGAATATGCTTATGATGATTATTGTATTGCAACAATGGCAAAGAAGATGGGCAAGAAAGAGATCGCCGATGAATTCTACAAACGTGCTCAGAACTACCGGAATGTTTATAATCCGGCCACTTCTTTCATGCAGCCGCGTGACGAGAAAGGGAACTTCGCTGCAAACTTCAGCCCCGACGACTATACCGAAGATATCTGTGAAAGTAATGGCTGGCAATATTTCTGGTCTGTACCTCAGGATCTGGACGGTCTGGTCGGCCTGGTCGGAAGCAAGGAACGTTTCGCTGAGAAACTGGACAGTATGTTCACCTACGTTCCTAAATCGACAGAAGACCTGCCGATCTTCAGTACCGGTATGATCGGGCAATACGCACATGGCAACGAACCGAGCCATCATGTGATTTATTTATATAATAAAGTAGGACAGCCCTGGAAGACGCAGAAGTATGTGGCTGAGGTCCTGCACAACCTATATCAGAATGCTCCGGACGGTATTTGTGGGAATGAAGATTGCGGACAGATGTCGGCTTGGTTCGTATTCAGTTCGATGGGCTTCTATCCGGTTGATCCGATCAGTGGCAAGTATGAGATCGGAACTCCGATATTTCCAGAAGTGAAGATGCATTTGGCAAACGGCAAAACTTTTGCGGTCTTGGCTCCGGCTGTAAGCCGTGAAAATATCTATGTTCAATCTGTGAAGTTGAATGGCCGACCGTATGACAAGAGCTATATTACCCATGAGCAGATTATGAATGGTGACACATTGGAGTTTGAAATGGGTAACCGGCCGGGACCGGTATGGTATAATAATATGTAATTGCCATGACGAAGAATTCATGATGTTCATAAATCTCTATCACTCTATCACGCTTTTGCGTGTGTGCTTTATTAATCAAAGCGTGAGATGTGTGATAGATGGCGTTTTCATCTATCACACATCTATCACAAAATCAAATAGGCTATTTGTGATAGATAGGTATTTTATTATTAGCAAAGTAGTATGATTTTCGGCTGAACATCCGGATGTATGGGGCCTGAACATCCGGGTCTATGGAACGCTACACCCGGATGTAGAAGGTCGCAAGATGTGGGTGTATGCAAACATTTGTGCTTTTGTTTATTAGTTTGTCTGCTGTCCTGCTTCATTTTATGTCATACCTTTACGACAAATAATCTCCCTATAAAAAAGGTTTATATGCTGTTTAACAAGTTCGGAGACGGATGAAAACGGTAAGATAAGCACGAGGTGGCATAAAAGGAGAACTAAAAAGAAGGTTTCTTTGCAAAAAAGTTATTACTTTGCAACTGATTTAGACTATTAACATTAAAAGACAGCGAACTGATACCATGATTTGGAACGAGACTATCGAATGTATGAACCGCGAGGAAATGCGGAGATTACAGAGTATCCGCTTAAGGCGGGTTGTTGAACACGCTTATCATAATTCTCCTTTCTACCGTAAGAAAATGCAGGAAATGGGGATTACTCCGGAAGATATTCATTCTATTGACGATATAGTGAAGCTCCCGTTTACCGTTAAACAGGACTTGCGGGACAATTATCCTTTCGGGCTGATGGCCGTGCCGATGTCTGAGATTGTCCGGTTGCACGCTTCTTCCGGAACGACGGGAAAGCCTATTGTTGTCGGTTATACCCGGAAAGATCTGTCTATCTGGGCTGAAGTGGTGGCACGATGTCTGACCGCTTATGGTCTGACCAAGAATGATTCGGTGCAGGTTTCATACGGTTATGGCTTGTTTACAGGAGGCTTGGGAGCACATGCCGGAGTCGAGAATATCGGCGGGACGGTAATTCCGATGAGTAGTGGCAATACGCAGAAACAGATTCAGTTGATGCATGATTTTGGCGCTAAGGGGTTGGCTTGCACGCCTTCCTATGCGTTGTATCTGGCAGAAACAATTCACTCATCCGGCATACCGTTGGAAGAATTCAAGTTGCGTGTCGGTGCTTTTGGGGCTGAACCTTGGACGGAAAATATGCGTAAAGAGTTGGAAAGCAAGCTGAATATCAAGGCCTATGATATCTATGGGCTGACAGAGATTTGTGGTCCGGGAGTTGGAGGAGAGTGCGAGTGTCAGAACGGTACGCATTTATGGGAAGACCATTTTTTCCCTGAAATTGTGGATCCGGTTACTTTGGAACCGGTAGAACCTGGACAGCACGGAGAATTGGTTTTCACGACATTGACAAAAGAAGGGATGCCTATGATCCGTTACCGTACGCGCGACCTGACGCATTTGATTTATGATAAATGCGAATGTGGACGTACGGCTGTTCGTATGGGACGTATTCTCGGACGTAGTGACGATATGTTGATTATTCGGGGTGTGAATGTATTTCCGTCGCAGGTGGAATCGGTCATTCTTGAAATGCCGGAATTCGAACCGCATTATCTGATTGTGGTCGACCGTGTAAACAATACGGACACATTCCAGATTCAAGTAGAAGTGCGTCAGGAGTTTTATTCGGACGAAATGAACAAGATGATTGCCTTGAAGAAGAAAATCGCGAACCGTATGCAGAGTGTAATCGGTTTGCAACCCGATATAAGGATTGTCGAGCCGCGCAGCATCGAGCGGAGTATGGGTAAAGCCAAACATGTGATCGATAATCGTAAACTGGAATAGGAAAGAATTCTGATTTATGATTTGTGATTTATGAATTATCGACAGTTCATAAATCATAAATCATAAATAATTAGTTATAAATCAAATTTTATCCCCCATGTTAATTAAACAATTATCTATCTTTCTGGAAAATAAGAAAGGCCGTTTTACGGAAGTGGCAAAAATATTAGGTGAAGCAGGCGTAAACATGTCCGCTTTCACAGTTGCTGAAAATTCAGACTTCGGTATCTTGCGTTTGATCGTGTCGGATACGGATACTGCCATCAAGGTCTTACGCGATCGCTTGTATGCCGTGAGCGTGGCCGATGTTGTTTGTCTACATTGCCCCAATCAGCCGGGAGCATTGGCTAAAGCGATGGATATCATTACTTCGGCCGGAATATTTATTGAATATATGTACGCTTTTTCTCAGGGTGAGGCAGCCAATGTGATCATTCGTCCCGACAATGTGGAGAAGTGTGCGGAGGTTCTGAAAGCCAATAAACTGGAGCTGATTGCGGCCAGTGACTTATATAAGTTGTAAATATTAACGTTAAGCGCTTCGTTTATTTGTTGGAAAACTTTAACTTTGCGCGCTAAAAGTATGTGAATGAAAAAGGTTGTATTTTTATTGATGATGATTACGGTTCTGTTATCTTCCTGTGGGGAGTATAACAAGATACTGAAAAGTACAGACTACGAATTGAAATATTCGTATGCAAAGAAATATTTCAATGCAAAACAATATTCGAAGTCTGCCACTTTGCTGGATGAACTGGTGCCTATTTTTAAAGGTACAGCTAATGCTGAAGAATCTTTGTATCTGCTGGCGCAAAGTTATTATGGACAAAAAGACTACCAGACTGCTTCGCAATACTTTAATACCTATTATACGACTTATCCGAAAGGCGAGTTTACCGAGTTGGCCCGTTATTATTCGGGTTATGGATTGTATCTGGATTCACCGGACCCCCGCTTGGATCAGGCGCAAACGTATGAAGCCATTAACCAGTTGCAATTATATTTGGAGTATTATCCGCAAAGCGAACGTGCTAAAGAAGCTCAGAACATTATGTTCGAATTGCAGGAAAAGCTCGCCTATAAGGAACTGTTGGCAGTCCGGTTGTATTTCAACTTGGGTACCTATATGGGAAACAACTATCTTTCATGTGTGATTACCGCGCAAAATGCACTTAAGAACTATCCGTATTCAAAATATAGGGAAGAGTTTATGTTCTATACCATTCGTGCCAAATACGAATTGGCTGTGGTTAGTGTGGAAGAAAAGTTGCAGGGACGTTACCGTGAGGTTGTAGATGAATATTACAATTACATGAACGAGTATCCCGAAGGCAAGTATGTAAAACAGGTTCAGAAGTTCTACGACTATGCCAGCAAGCGAATAACAGATACGTATTAACGAAACAACTAATCAATAAAGTAAGTATGGATTACAGAAAGACTAACGCTCCGTCGAATACAGTTACCCGCGACATGATGAAGCTGTCATCAGACACGGGCAATGTGTATGAAACTGTTGCAATCATTGGTAAACGTGCTAATCAGATTGCTGTTGAGATGAAACAGGATCTGGAAAAGAAACTTCAGGAATTTGCTTCCTATAATGATAATCTGGAAGAAGTTTTTGAAAACAGAGAGCAGATTGAGATTTCACGTTACTATGAAAAACTCCCAAAACCGACTTTGATCGCAGCTAAGGAGTATGAAGATGGTAAGGTGTATTATAAGAACCCTGCAAAAGAAAAGAATAACCTTTAATTAATTGACAATTGATAATTGACAATTGACGGTTAGGTGATATCATCTAATAATTGTCAATTGTTAATTGTTAATTGTCAATTGTTTTATTATGTTACAGAGAATACAAACGGTTTATTTGCTTATTATAATGGCATTGACGATTGCCATTCTGTTTTTACCGCTTGCCGTGTTGCAGTCGGGTGATCAATTGTTTACATTTGATGCGACCGGTATCAGTACAATGGCCGCTCAGCCGGAACTTATTTATCCCACATGGGGATTGTTTGCTTTGACAATCGTGATCTCTTTGCTGGCTCTTTTGACTATCTTCCTGTTTAAGAAAAGAATCCTTCAGATACGGATTTGCGTATTTAATGCAATTTTGATGTTAGGTTTTTACGGTCTCTTTGCATTCTTTTACTGGGATCTGGGTAATCAAAAGGAGATATTCTCATTAAGTTTGAAGATCGCCTTTTCTTTTCCGTTAATCAGCCTGATTCTGGATTATTTGGCTATACGTAATATTGGGGCAGACGAAGCACTGGTGCGTTCTTTGGATCGCTTGAGATAATCATTTCGGAGTATATAAAAAAAGAGGATATCTCATCACTGGGATATCCTCTTTTTTTGGCCTAAATCTGATAGCCTAAAGACTATATTATCTCTATTAGCATTGATAAATTCTTAATACTTCTAATGCAAAACTAATCATGTAGTAGAGCTTTAGACTTTTAAAAAGGGAAAGGCGGCGTTTTTGTTTTGGGAGGATACTGCCCATTCTTGGCTTGTCTTTGTTACAAAATTATTGTAAGCCTTGATTTCTATATTGCCTAAGATTGTTCAATCATAAATCTTAAAATCCCGGAATCATATACGTGATCTTAGCCGAGATTACCTGCGAAGACGATTTGGAAAAATAATCTTCTTTACGGCTGTTGAAGATGTCGCCGAGGGCATAGTAGTAGCGGCCCTCCAGGAGGAAAGAGCCAATTCCTGTACGAAGTTCGATACCCGGACCACCGCATAATCCCCAGTCGAATTTCTTTTCGATTGGCATATCGTGCTGTTCGTTTTCGGTGTTCGGCTTGGCTCCGTTCAGATTCTCGTCTGTCTTTTCACCGAAAGCATATCCTATTTTGGGTCCTAGGTTGACGAATACCCTGAAACGTTTACTGCCAAAATAGATATGTGTCAGGATCGGAAGTTCAAAGTAGTTGATTGTCCGGCTGTATTTATACTGAGGTTGGTCCTCGAACTTTTCATCCCATCCATGTTGGATGAAATTCAGTTCAGCCTGCAATCCTAGATTTTTTTCCGTGATCCACCGGAGCGTGAGACCGCCCGTGTAGCCCATTTTTATTTTCTGCTGCACTTTCGTCTGGGCAAAACTGACTTTGGAAAAGGTCGTACCGAAGGAAGCACCCAAAGACAATTCCCGTTTGAACTTATCCTGCGCCTGAATGTAGTTCAGGGTGACAAGGCTTATAATAACTGTTGCAATAACTTTCCTGATCATCTTACTTCGTTCCGTGTTACATTGAAATCACTCTGATAATGAACAATAAAGATGTTCGTATTAATGAAACCTCCCCAGTTATTTACGCGATGGAAATCGAATCCGGTCTGTACGCCCTGGTAATGAATTTTATCCAGATTATTCTCGAAGTTGGAACCATATTTGTTGATTGCTCCAATGAAAAACATACCGGTGTCGAATCCTAAAATACCATATTTAGGGAATATATTGATCAGGTTTTTACTATACCAGTTTTTATATTTGGTATAGAAGTCTGCCACCTCTTTCGACAGGTTGTCAGCATAGAAGTTACTGTATATATATGTGTTCAGTGCATAGAAATCTTCCAGACAGTCACGCGTATATGTCTGCCATTCAGGATAGCCGAACAAGGTCAGTCCGCATTCGGGTTTTGTTTCCGCCAGCATACGTAACGGAGACTTGATCTTGTTTAGAGCCTCCAATGTGCCCGAAGTCGGTACGATCACGTTCCGTTTGTCTGTTCTGAGGAGCGTGTCGACATCGGCAGTTAGGGTTTCGGCATTATAATTGATTTCGGTAAATGGGATCTGCCGTTGTTTCATCTCGGCTTTGAATGCCTTGATAAATTCGGTTTTATCCTTGCCGTCCCTGATGTTCAGTAGGATTATATTGTCTTCGGCAAATAGGTCGCATCCGCCTTGAGCCGCTTTGGCATACAGGTAGGAGTGGGGCGTATTTACCTGGTAAACATATGCGTTTGACAACACATCGTCGTTCTTCGATGTAAAAGGAATCACATATTTGATGTTGTTCTTCTGGGCAAATTCCGCAACCGGGCCGATCTGGTCGTTTTGTACGGCTCCGATGATGAGGTTGGCATTCTTCAAGGCATCCTCTTTCAGGATCTCTTTCAGTTTCTTCGTTCCGTTTCCTGTATCATAAACTGACAGATCGATAGAACAGCCTGTGTTTTTAAGACTGTCCACCGCCAGCAAGAGACCTTCGTAATATTCGATGAAGCGTTGTGTCTCCGTAGACGGGATAGTCTCATTTGTCATAAACGGCAATAACAAGGCTACTTTGACGCTGTTGACGCGCTCGATGCTTTTCGGTTCTGAGAGCAACGCATTGACATCTCTTTCCGAAAGCATGGTGGTTGCAGGTTCGGTTGTCATATTCTCTTCGGCTTGTACGGGTATCTTAATAGTCATACCGGCCTTAACTCCTTCTTTCAATTTCGGGTTAAGCTTGATCAACTCGTAGCTGGAAATATTGAATTTCCGGCAGATCCGGTACATGGTTTCCTTTTTCTGGACGGTATATTCAATTTCTTTGGTAACGGTCTTGAGCTCCGTCGTCGGTAAATCTTCCACTTGCGTCGCCGGAATGCGGATTGTCTTGCCAATTGTAAAAGTGGAAGTAGACAATCCGGGGTTCGCTTTTACGATGGCGGTAGCGGGAACGGTGTACCGGATGGATAATGAATACAGGGTTTCTTTGGGCTGTATGGTATGGAAAATATAATTTCCATCTTGCTTCTTAGCAGTACCTCCAACTATGTCGCGTTGCGGTATTTTAAGGGTGGCACCTGCTTTGATCCCCTCTTTGCTATCTGGATTCAGCCGGTAAATATCATCGGGCGTAACTCCGTACATGGTAGCGATTGCGTAAACAGTTTGCCCTTTTTCTATTGTATGAAAAAATACATTATTGTCTTGTCCGCTTGTAATAACCACTTGTGATCGGTTGTTTTGTGCATAGATAGATACACCAGCCAGACTCAGAAAGAACGTCAGTACATATATGTTAATCTTATTCATTTGCTGATTTGGATTATTTAGGGGCAAAGATAACAACAAAAAACGAGAGTAATAAAAGATAAGTCGCTAAAGTGCATTATCTGGCATTTCCGATATCCGTAAAAATTCCCACCTTTCCCTCTTTCAAATAAAACCGTTTGTCATGCTCGGCTAGGAAGCGGATGGTGGTGACGATTTTTTCCTCCGGAAAAGGTAATAAGGGGAGCAAGGTGGTGACAGGAAGCAGTTGCCGGGTGGAAAGCAGTCTGAGTAACAGGTCGCGTATGGCGTTGAAATCCCGGTTGTTCAGGCCGGAATCATTCTTGGAAAGGCAGACGTCGCAACATCCGCAATCTTCCGTATTCTTTTCCCCGAAATAGGAGAGTAGCAGGCGACTCCGGCATATATGTATCCCGTTCATGTATTCCACCACTTTCGAAATGCGTTTTTTCATTCTTTCCCGACGTTCCTCATAAGCGGAAGATGGGATAATAAGGGCATTTGTTCGCACACGTGGATGCGTATATGTGATTTGGGAGGCGGTCTGGAAGGATGATTCGTCTATTGCTTCGCAATATTCAATGTAGCCGGACAGTTCTAGCAACTTCAATGCATGATGTATCTGTAGCGGAGGAAGCTGGCAAGTGGAATAGAAATCCGTCAGTTCAAAGTTATGAACGATATCTTTTCCTTGTCCTTCCTGAATTCGGAAATAATCGCCCAACGCTTCATATACTTTTCCGATCAGCTTCTTTTCGGGAAACTCATCGTCTATCCGCTTTTTCAGATGAAAACTATCCGTATCTGTACAGAGAGCTACTGCAAAGGCTTTCCGGCTGTCTCGTCCGACGCGGCCTGCCTCCTGGAAATATTCTTCCAATGATCCCGGCATATCCAGATGGACAACCAACCGCACGTCCGGCTTGTCGATTCCCATCCCGAAAGCATTCGTGGCGACCATTACGCGGCACTCGTTATTTTTCCAACGGTGCTGCCGGATCGCCTTTTCTTCCCGGTTCAGTCCGGCATGAAAGAAATCGGCAGATATTCCGGCTTGTTGCAGGAAGAGAGCTGCCTCTTTTGTCTGTTTCCGGCTCCGGGTATAGACGATAGCCGTGCCGGGCACTTTTCCGAGTATGTAGGCCAGTGTGCCCAGCTTGTCTTCCGTACGGCGCACGATGTAGGCAAGGTTCGGACGGACAAAGCTTGTCCGGAACACATTCTTCTCCTTGAAAAGCAATCGTCTCTGTATGTCGTCCACGACTTCGGGCGTGGCAGTCGCCGTCAGTGCCAGTACCGGCACGCCGGGCAGTTGCTCCCGAATGTCGGCGATATGGAGATAGGAAGGGCGGAAGTCATAGCCCCATTGCGAGATACAATGGCTTTCATCCACCACTAACAGGCAGACGTTCATGGCCTGTAGCTTTTCCCTGAATAATCCGGTGGCAAGCCGTTCGGGCGAAACGTACAGGAACTTGTATTGTCCGGAAACGCAATTCTCCAATTCCGCAACGATTTCCTGCCGGCCCATGCCCGAATATACAGCCGTAGCTTTGATCCCGACCCGGCGCAGATTGTCGACCTGGTCGCGCATCAAAGCGATAAGCGGGGTAATGACAAGGCAAATCCCTTCCATCGCCAATGCCGGAACCTGGAAGGTGACCGATTTGCCGCCTCCCGTCGGCATCAGGCCGAGCGTGTCTCTTCCGGCACAGACGGAATGGATAATATCCTCCTGTAGGGGACGGAAAGCAGGGTATCCCCAATACTTCCTTAAGATCTTATGGTAGACATCCACCGCATCCCTTCATATATCGTTCTCCTTGATGTCCTTCACCATCAGTTGCAACGACGTGTTGCCGTTGTAGGTGTTCTCCTCGATGGTGTAGCAGATATTGAAAGGCTTCATGTTCTTGATATGCGTATTGTGCTGGTGCATGCCGAATGCAATGCCGTGTATCGGTGTGTTCGACTTGTCGTCGATCAATTCCAGTTTGATATGTTCCAAGTCTTTCCCTACCAACTTGCTGGTTCCGTAATCTTTGACTCCGAGCGAGCAGAATACGGGCTTCTGGTTGTCCGGGCCGAACGGATTCATCTTTTTCAACTCACTCATGAACTTGGCGTTGATATCTTGCAGGTCCAGCACGGCATCTATATCGATCTGCGGCGTCATCTGTTCGGGGATGATCTCGTCGGCGGCCAGCTTGAGGAACCGCTGGGTGAAAGCGTCCAGGTTTTCCTCTTTCAGGGAGAGGCCGGCGGCATACGTGTGGCCACCGAAGTTTTCCAACAGGTCGCGGCAGCTTTCGATTGCTTTGTATATGTCGAATCCCGTGACCGAGCGAGCGGAACCAGTGATCAGTTCGGACGATTTCGTCAGGACGACTGCCGGGCGGTAGTATTTTTCCGTCAGGCGGGAAGCGACGATGCCGATCACCCCTTTGTGCCATCCCGGATTGTAGACGATGATCGCCTTACGGTCTTCCATGTTCTGGAATTCGTCGATGATGGCGTTCGCCTCGTCTGTAATCTTCTTGTCCAGTTCGCGGCGTTCTTCGTTATACTGGTTGATGCTCTCGCTCTTTTCGCGGGCCACGTCGACATCCTTCGCCAGGAGCAGTTCGACCGCTTCCTTTCCGTTCATCATACGGCCGGAAGCGTTGATGCGAGGTCCGATCTTGAAGACGATGTCGCTGATCGTGATCTCTTTGCCCGACAGGCCGCAGATATCGATGATCCCTTTCAGGCCGAGGCTCGGATTGCTGTTAAGCTGCTTCAGGCCGTAGTAAGCCAATATGCGGTTTTCGCCGGTGATGGGGACGATGTCCGAGGCGATGCTGACCGCCGTCAGCTCCAGCAGTTTCTCCAGGTCGGCAAACGGGAAGTTGTTGCTTTTGGCGAATGCCTGCATGAACTTGAACCCGACGCCGCATCCCGACAGATGTTCGTACGGATAGACCGAGTCCACCCGCTTGGCATCCAGTACGGCGACGGCATCGGGCAATGTGTCGTCCGGCATGTGATGGTCGCAGATAATAAAATCGATCCCCAACTGCTTGGCATATTCGATCTTTTCGATGGCCTTGATGCCGCAGTCGAGCGAGATCACTAGCGTGATCCCGTTTTCCCGGGCGTAATTGATCCCTTTGTACGAAATCCCGTATCCTTCGTCATACCGGTCCGGAATATAATAATCCAATGCCGATGAATAAGGACGCAAATACTTGTAGACCAATGAGACGGCAGTCGTACCGTCTACATCGTAGTCTCCGTAAATCAAAATCTTTTCTTTATTACCCAGTGCTTTATTCAAGCGTTTGACCGCCTTCTCCATATCTGGCATGAGGAATGGATCATGCAGGTCGTTCAAGCTGGGTTTAAAGAATTTCTTCACCTCTTCAACAGTGGTGAGTCCTCGCTGAACGAGCAAAAGACATACGACCGGACTGAGTCCCAGTTGGCTTGCCAGCCTGTCTCTCTTATGTAACTCTTCTTCTGTTGGGGTTTGAAAGTTCCATTTTGTAATCATTATATATTGTTTTTTTCTTTTTTATCGTCTCTGATATATCGGATATGCGGGTTTATGGTGATAAAACCTCCAATATATTTGAATCCGTAAAGTTAGATAATATAAATGGATATTTCTGTTCGGCGGCTTGCTTTTTTATTAATTAGAAGCTGTTTTAATTTTTTCAAGCTGCTCTCCGGCTGTTTTTTGCCTATTTGGAGGGGGTGAAATGGCTGATTATGGATGATCATTGGCAACATTGAATTATAAAACCACGTTTTGCTTATGAGAGATAAGGCAAGATAGTTTTTTTATTGTATATTTGCCAAGTACACAGCGTACATAGGATTTTTATTATGTATGGTCAAGCGTGGGGGTAAGGTTGTTTTTCGTACATCTCCCTTCATTATATTATTATTATGGACAAAATACAAACCCTCTTATCTCAAATATCTTTATTGTCAAAAAAGAATAATGAGATTTTGGAAATAATGGGTACTCGTTTTAATATATTTCATATTTTAGGAGTGAGCCATTATGAAAATACTCATTCTACTATTCTGGCAGAACTCTTGAATCCTGAAGGAACACACGGATTACATAACTCATTCTTAAAGCTGTTTTTGGATATAAATCAGATAGAAGGTTTTGACTCCCGGAATGCTTTGGTAAGGACAGAAGTCGCAGTTTCTGAATATGGAAGAATTGACATTCTTATAGAAAGTTCAAATTGGGCAGTTATTATCGAAAATAAGTTTTATGCCAAGGATCAGCCGGAACAGTTAAAACGTTATAATGAATATGCAATAGGGAAATATGGCGTAGGAAATTATATGATTCTATATTTAACACCGGACGGCAGATATGCCTCTGATGATAGTGGGAGAGGAGTTGATTATAGATGTATTTCTTATAAAAAAACTATTATAGAGTGGCTGGGACAATGTGTCGGGATTGCAGTTCACCGACCGTTGGTCCGTGAAACAATAAATCAATATATAAATTATTTAAAACAATTAACAGGACAAGATATGAGCACGATAGTTCAATCTGAAATTATTAATTTGCTTTCGAAAGCTGAAAATATAGAGTCTGTTTTGCAAATACCGACCTATATAGAAGCCGTGAAAGATGCCATTATGACAAAAATGATTCAATCTGTGGCCTTGGAATGTGGCGTGAAAGGTGGATTACGGACAGACCTAAAGGAGCGTGAGTTTTATTTTTATAAGGAATCATGGAAAGAAGGAACTTCTATTTATTTTGGATTGGATAAAGGTAAAGTTTATTATGCAATTAAAACAAAAGAGTCTCTGGATGGGAAGGCTAAGCCGGAAATATATCTGGAACATTTATTTGAAGAAGGAATAGATGCGTTTGATCCTTATGGCTATGGATATATTTGTGAATATGACTGGTTGACAAATAATCATATATGGGTGGAGATGGCTGATGGTTCATTTGCCAAGAAGTATATTATTCCTTCTGTAAAGAAGATACTTGAATTTGTCGAATGTGATGAAATGTTGAAATCAAAATTAGAAGAAAGAAATGAAAACGTTTAATTGTTGGTTGATTGCGAATGTGTTGCCTTACGTCGTAGCTATAAGTTGTTATTTTGCTATAGGAGGCTTAGGGCTAAGAATGAATTGTTTTTCTTTTTGGGATTATTTTGTAGTATTTGGTTGTGGGGGTATTTTTTCCATCATAGTTATGATTTATACATATTGTAATATCGAGGAAGTTCTTTCTTGCCGTTTTATATGGGGGAACAGCAATGTGAGTATATTCTCATTTTCTTTAATTTATACTCTTAGAAAAGGAATATTAGCGTTCCTTTTACCTGGGGCAATTTATTTTTCCATCCTTCTTTTTTTAATGGAGGATAATAAGAATAATGAAACAGAACAAGTTACTGAACAAGTAAAGGCAAATGCGAAACCATCTGCTTCAGAAAAGAAAGATGCCAAAGATAAAGAGGTTGTAATGGTTTGCGAATATATTGAAAAAGGAGATTATTATATTTACTATCCTGAACAGTGTATGGCCCAGAATGATAATAATTTGGTATTCCTTTCAGAGAATGGAATAAAGATCGAAGCATTTTTCAATGAAAGTGAATCATTGGATATTCATTATCAGAATGGAATAAAATATAATGAAGAACATGGGTGGAACACGACTTACAAACATCGTTCAAAGACGGGTTATTTTTTATCCGGAAAGAATTCGGACGGGATTATTTATTATCAGAAAACTGTAAAAAAAGATTTCGGTAGTTATTATACAATCCGAATTGAGTATCCAGAATCAGAAAAAGATTTTGGGGATCAATATATTAAATATTATATAAAGCGTTTCCCTGAGCAAATATAAAAAAACGTTACCGGACGAGGGGAACGGCTGACTGTCGTGCAAATCTGTATCTTTCGCTATGCTGAATGTGATACAGTCCGAAAAACAGTCGGTGAACCAGTATTTCCGACAGATGATACTTTAGTGCCGGGAATTTTTGTAACAAAAAAACGGCTCAGTAGATGTTTTTGGTGAATGAAGGGTGGCACATCGCCACTCTTTTTTGATATATCAAAATGTCACTACCACCCCGTGTAAATCGGATTAGTACCCCATGTTCTATGAATTAATATAGCGGGTAATATTTTTAACATAATAAAAAGAAGCGTTTTGCCTGTTTGGAGGAAGCAAAATGGCAGATTCCGGGAGTGGCGATTCTTGGAAACTGTTTGAAAAAAGTCCAAACCGCTTTCCAAGTCCGCGAATGATTTGTACATTTGTGACATTATTTAAAAAACAATGACGGAAGATATTCAAAAAGCCTGCGAAATTATGCAGGCGGGAGGCATAATACTCTATCCTACAGATACGATCTGGGGAATTGGTTGCGATGCGACCAACGAGAAAGCCGTACAAAAAGTGTACGAGTTGAAGAAGAGAACGGACAATAAGGCTATGCTGGTATTGACCGACAGTTCGGCAAAACTGAGCATGTACGTGTCGGATATGCCCGATATAGCTTGGGACCTGATCGAAGTGGCCGATAAACCGCTTACGATTATCTATCCTCATGCAAAGAATCTGGCGAGCAATCTCTTAGGTGAAGACGGAAGTGTCGGCATCCGGGTGACGAACGAAGAGTTTTCCCGTAAACTGTGCGAACGTTTCCGCAGGCCATTGGTTTCCACCTCTGCGAACGTGAGCGGCGAGCCTTCTCCGGGTAATTTCAGCGAGGTGTCGGACAGTATTAAGAACGGGGTCGATTATATTGTGAAATATCGCCAGGATGATATGAGCAAGGCCAAGCCTTCCAATATCATCAAATTAGGAGACGGTGGCGTTATCCAGGTAATCAGATAAAAATGAAGAAGAGCAAGCAGGCTGGAAAATACATATTATCGGATTTTATATCGGCTTCGGTAGCGTGGTTGCTATTCAATATCCTTCGCTATGAGGTGTTCGCCATCGATGAGGGAGCAGATAGTCTGCTTGATTATTTGCAATATCCGGGTGTGCTTGGCGGCCAGGTAGTCATTCCTCTTTTCTGGCTGGTGCTTTATTATTTTTCGGGATATTATAACAAGCCGTTCGGGAAGTCCCGCCTCACCGAACTTTTCTCGACATTCATTACCGTGCTGATCGGGACGGTTTTCGTCTTTTTTGCATTGCTGCTCGACGATATTCCCCGTTCGATCGATATCTATTATAAACTGTTCTTCGGAATGTTCGGATTGCAGTTTTTCATAACCTATATCCCGCGTCTGCTGATTACGCAAAGCGGGATGAGGAAGATAAAGAACCGGGAGTGGGCGATGAAGGTGCTGATTATCGGTGCGGGAGGGAAGGCTGTCCGCATCGCCCACGATTTGTATCGCCTGGGCTATGATATTTGCGGCTTTGTCTCGGAAGACGAGAGGACGCCGGTCAAGGCCGACCGGAATCAGGTGCTGGGGACGGTGGAAGATATTCCGGTCTTGATGGAAAAAGAGAATGTGGATGAAATCGTTTTAGCTGTCGAGTCGAAGAATAATAAGGCGCTTTTAGGAATCCTCTATTCGCTCTACCGGTATAAACGTCCGATAAAGGTGTTGGCGGACCGGTTCAATATGCTTTCGAAAATACAGCTTCGGACGATACGGGGAATCCCGTTGGTCGATGTGACGGATAACAACTTTTCACCGGCCGAACAGAACATAAAGCTTTTTCTGGATAAAGTCTGTTCTGTCGTTGCACTGCTGTTGCTCTCTCCCTTATTCGCCTATATCGCATGGCGGGTGAAGAAGGATTCTCCGGGGCCCGTGTTTTTCCGCCAGGAGCGGATCGGTTATCTCGGACAGCCGTTTTGGATGTACAAGTTCCGCACCATGTATGTCAATGCCGAAGAGAACGGCCCGTCGCTTTCGTCGGAAGACGACCTGCGTGTAACGCCGTTCGGACGTATCATGCGGAAATACCGGTTGGACGAATTGCCGCAGTTCTGGAACGTGCTGAAAGGGGATATGTCGCTGGTCGGACCGCGCCCCGAACGGAAATATTTTATCGACGAGATCGTGAAAACGGCTCCCTACTACTATCTGTTGCACAATGTCCGTCCGGGCATTACCTCGTTGGGGATGGTGAAGTACGGCTATGCGGCAAGTGTGGACAAAATGGTGGAGCGTATGGAATATGATATATTATATTACGAAAATATGTCGCTGACACTGGATCTGACAATTCTGATCTATACAGTTAAAACAGTAATTACTGGTAAAGGCGTTTGAGGAATTAAGAATTAAAAAATAGAGGTGTTGATTATGAAGGATAATTTTCAATTTTCAATTTTCAATTTTCAACTTTTCTATCGGTTCCTGTTATGGCGGGACAAGCATATAAAAGAGAAGCATTTCATATTGATCGTCAGTTTTCTGGTCGGTATTTGTACGGCAGCAGCAGCTATTGTCCTGAAGTCGATCATTCATTTTATACAACATCTTCTGACCGGCAATTTTAATCAGGATGGGGCGAATTACCTGTATCTGCTTTATCCGGTGATCGGTATCCTGCTTGCCGGTTTGTTTGTAAAATATATCGTACGGGATGATATCAGCCACGGGGTGACGAAGATACTCTATGCCATTTCCCAGCGGAAGAGCCGCATCAAGCCTCATAATGCTTGGACTTCCATTGTCGCCAGTTCCGTCACCATCGGTTTCGGCGGATCGGTCGGGGCAGAGGCACCTATTGTGTTGACAGGGGCTGCGATCGGATCCAACTTGGGCCGTCTGTTCCGCATGGAGCAAAAGACTTTGATGTTGCTGGTCGGCTGTGGGGCTGCCGGGGCGATTGCCGGTATATTCAAAGCTCCGATTGCTGGGGTGGTGTTTGTGGTGGAAGTGCTGTTGTTGGACCTGACGATGACGTCGGTACTTCCTTTGCTTATCACTTCGGTGACGGCTGCGACTGTTTCCTATATTTTTACGGGTACGGAAGCAATGTTTCCGTTTTCCCAGACCGAAGCGTTTGTGATCGAGCGTATTCCTTATGTGCTGTTACTAGGTGTTTTCTGTGGTTTGGTGTCTCTCTATTTTACCAAAGTCATGAACCGGGTCGAGGGGATGTACCGGAACTTGAATAATTACTGGAAGAAATTCGTCGTTGGGGGGATCATGCTGAGTGTGCTGATCTTCATATTTCCTCCGCTCTATGGTGAAGGTTATGATACGATTTCGTCTTTGTTGAACGGGCAGTTCTCCCATATAATGGATAAGAGTATGTTCTATAGTCTGAACGATACCTATTGGGGATTGCAGATATTCCTTACGCTGATCTTGTTGTTTAAGGTTTTTGCTTCGAGCGCGACGAATGCTGGAGGCGGTTGTGGTGGTATATTTGCTCCCAGTTTGTATTTAGGATGCATTGCCGGATTCGTGTTTGCGCATGCGTCCAACTATTTTCCCTTTACGATGTATCTGTCGGAGAAGAACTTCGCCTTGTTGGGAATGGCGGGTATCATGTCCGGTGTCATGCATGCGCCGCTGACCGGTGTCTTCCTAATTGCCGAGCTGACCGGCGGGTATGCTCTTTTCCTTCCACTGATGATCGTATCTGTGAGCTCCTATATCACGATCAAGATGTTTCTTCCACACAGTATCTATTCGATGCGTCTGGCCCAGAAAGGGGAGTTGCTTACCCATCATAAAGACCGTGCCGTGTTGACGTTGCTGAATACCGACAGTGTGATCGAGCGCGACTTCCTGACTGTCTCTCCCGAAATGTCCTTGGGAGATATGGTGAAGGTGATTGCCAAGAGCGGGCGAAATATGTTCCCCGTTATCGACGAACGGGGTATCCTGTTGGGGCTTGTTCTGTTGGACAATATCCGGAACATTATGTTCCGCCCTGAGTTATATAATCGGTTTCACGTCTCCAAGTTCATGGTTTCGGCACCTGCCAAGATCCAGGTAGGGACGCCGATGGAACAGATCATGCGTATCTTTGACGATACGAAGGCCTGGAACCTGCCGGTTGTAGACGAGGAAGGACGGTATATCGGCTTTATGTCCAAATCGAAAATATTTAATTCATACCGCGAAGTGCTGGTTGAAAACTTTTCAGGAGATTAAAAAATGAAGAAAGAAGATTTACGAATCGTTTATATGGGCACTCCCGATTTTGCGGTGGAGAGCCTGCGTGCCTTGGTTGAAGGCGGATACAATATAGTAGGGGTGATTACGATGCCGGACAAACCGGTCGGCCGTCATGGCAGTGTCTTACAGGCAAGCCCGGTGAAGCAATATGCCCTGTCGAAGGGATTACCGGTACTCCAGCCCGAAAAGTTGAAAGATGAGGCTTTTCTTTCCGAGCTGCGGGCTTTGAAAGCGGACTTGCAGATCGTCGTCGCTTTCCGTATGCTGCCGGAGGTTGTCTGGGATATGCCGCGTCTGGGAACGTTTAACCTCCATGCCTCTTTGCTTCCCCAATACAGGGGGGCAGCTCCTATCAACTGGGCGGTGATCAACGGAGATACGGAAACCGGTGCGACCACCTTTTTCCTGACTCACGAGATCGACACAGGTAAGATCATCCGCCAGAAGCATTTGCCTATAGCCGATACGGATGATGTGGGGATCGTCCATGACGGCTTGATGACGATGGGAGCCGGGCTAGTACTGGAAACCGTCGATTTGTTGTTGGAAGGAAAAACAGATGCCGTTCCTCAGGAAGAATTTTATAAAGATCCTTCCGAACTCCGTCCTGCTCCGAAGATTTTCAAAGAAACTTGCCGTATCGACTGGCTTCAGCCGGTGAAAAGGGTTTATGACTTCATCCGCGGCCTGTCTCCTTATCCGGCTGCCTGGACTGAAATCGTTTCTCCGGAGGGCGTGCGCACCGCGCTGAAAATCTATCAGGCAGAGAAGCGCCCTGCCGCACATGAACTTCCCGTCGGAACCATCCGGACCGACCGTAAAAGCTATATCGATATCGCGGTGGAAGACGGCTATCTGCGCCTGCTGTCGGTTCAGTTGGCAGGTAAGAAACGTTTGCCTGTTACGGACTTTCTGAACGGGTTCAAGCAGATAGGAGAATATAAAGTCGATTGATAAAAGAAGGGAGATGTGTCGAAAGCCCCTTTGTTCCCGCGCTTGACGGCTATGCCCTCAATGTGGGAACAAAGGGGCTTTCGACACATCTCCCTATGTTCGGTGTTACCTGTATCCCGGCTTATTTCTGTTTCCGGCTGAATTTGTCCAATACCTTTTCCTGGAATAACTGCATCAACTCGTAGAAGCCGGGGATAAACATCGTTGCAAAAATGGTGTTTACCGCCATGCCGAATACGACTGCCGCTCCTAAGGATAGACGGCTTCTCGCTCCGGCTCCTGTTGCAAACAGCAGAGGCATCACCCCTAAGACGAATGCGAATGAAGTCATCAGGATCGGACGCAGACGGATATGGCCGGCTTCGAGTGCGGATTCGCGTATCGGATTGCCGGCCTTATGGTAGTCACGGGCAAATTCGACAATCAGGATGCCGTTCTTCGCAGAGAGGGCGATCAGCAGGATGATACCGATTTGTGTATAGATGCTGACCGGCACGCCCATGACGAAACAACCCAAAATGGCCCCTAACAGGGCGATCGGAAGTCCCATGATGGCGGCGATCGGGCTTGTCCAACTTTCATACTGGGCCGAAAGAACCAGGAAGGCGACCAAAAGAGCCATTGCAAAGACGAGCATGGTGGTGGAGCCTGCTTTCGTTTCCTGGTAAGCGACGGATGTCCATTCATATCCGAAATTATTGCCTAACTGCTCTTGTACGAGCTCTTCCATAGCCTGGATCGCTTCACCGGAGCTATATTTCGGATTGGCTATGCAGGTGATGGATGCCGACTTATACATATTATACAGGTTGATCTGATCCAGTCCCAACTGCTCCTTCACCTCTGTAAAAGCGGAGAAAGGAACCATTTTGCCGGAATTGTTTTCGAGACTCAGGTGCAACACATCGTCTATAACTTTTTGAGCTTGGTCGTTGGCCTCGATCTTTACCTGGTAGATACGCCCGAATTCGACGAAGTCGTTTACATAGGCGGCTCCCATATAGTAGCTTAGAGTCGCAAAAACCTGGTTGAGCTGCAGGCCGAGCAATTGCACCTTGTCGCGGTCGATAGCCAGGTTATACTGGGGGACGTTGGCTTGGTACATGCTCGAAAGGCTGAGCAATTGCGGCTTGCTCCGGTACGTGGCTTGCAGTGTTTCGATAGCATGCTGCATCTCCGTCGGGACCAGATTATTACGGTCTTCCAATTGGAGTTGCAGGCCTCCCGAAGCTCCCAATCCGGGGATTGCAGGGGGGACCATTGCGAATATCTGTGCTTCCTGGATGCCGTAGGCTTCGCGGTTGAAACGGTTTACGACAGCCGAGGCGGTATGTTCTTTGCCTTTTCGTTCGTTCCAGTTTTTCAGGATCACGAAATAGGTCCCTGCGTTCGAGAGTTCGCCGCCACCCATGATAGAGAAACCGTTTACTCCGATATAGGTCTTGATTTCAGGATAGCTGTCGAGGATCTTGTCGATCTGCTTTCCGACTGCTTCCGTACGGTTCAGGCTGGCTGCCGGCGGGAGCTGGGTGGATATCAGGAAATAACCGTCATCCTCTTCCGGGATGAAAGTGGTCGGCCAACGCATAAACATGACGATGGCAATGGCCGTTATGATCCCGAATATCACCATCGTGACAAACGGGTTCTTCAGCATGCGGCCGACGATGTCGTCATATATTTTCTGGGTTTTGCCGAACACCTTGTTGAAGGCTTTGAATACAAAGAATTTCGGTTCTTTGTTCGCTTGCAGGAACAGGGCGCACAGGGCCGGCGTAAGCGTCAGCGAGTTGAACCCGCTTAAGACGGTGGCGGCAGCGATTGTCAGGGCAAATTGTTTGTATAATTGGCCGGAGATACCGCTGATGAAGGTCGTCGGGATAAAGACCGCCAGCAATACCAGCACGACGCCTACGATCGGGCCGACAATTTCACCCATAGCTTCGGTCACGGCTTCACGGGCGGTATATTTCCCCGTATCCATCAGCCGCGACGAGTTTTCCACCACCACGATCGCATCATCCACCACGATCGCGATGGCCAGGATCAACCCGAACAAGGTCAACGTATTGATCGAGAATCCTAAGGCCGACATGACCGCCAGTGTTCCGATCAGGGAGACGGGGATGGTGATGCAGGGGATGATAACGGCACGGAAATTCTGGAGGAACAGGAAGATAACCAGTATGACGAGGGCTGTCGTCTCCAGGAAAGTGACGAGCACTTCGTCGATGGAGGCATTGATTACCTGTGTCGTGTCCAGTGTCACATCATAGACGACGCCTTCCGGGAGGTTGCCTGCCAACTGTTCCATTTTGGCCCGTACCCCTTTGGCCACTTCCAGCGAATTGGAACCGGGGAGTTGGTAAATGGCTATGGCGGCACTCGGCTGTCCTTTCAGTTTGGAGGTGACATTGTAGGAAGAACTGCCTAATTCGATACGGGCGACATCTTTCAAGCGGAGTATCTTGCCGCCCTCTTCCGTACGGAGGATGATGTTCCCGAATTCTTCCGGAGTCGTCAAACGGCCTTTTACCGTCAGTGTGTATTGGAACGGATTGTCGGCTTTGGCTATCGGTTGCCCGACGTAACCGGCCGAAACCTGTGTGTTCTGTGTCGAGATCGCCTGGAAGATCATATCCGGCGTGAGGTTGCGGATGCGCATGGCGTTCGGATCGAGCCATATACGCATGCTGTAGCTTCCGGCTCCCATGACACTGACGGAGCCGACACCCGGCAGACGCGTCAGTTCGTCCGTCATGTTGAGGCTGGCGTAGTTGCTCAGGTACAGCCCGCTGTAAGTGGAGTCACGGGAGCTTAGCGTCAGCATCATAACGATGTTGGACGATTGCTTCTTGGTGGTGATGCCTTGTACGATCACGGCTTCCGGCAGACTGCTTTGTGCAATGCTGACACGGTTCTGCACCATGACGGTCGCCATGTCGATATCCGTACCGACAGCGAACGTGATGGTCAGTGAATAGGCTCCGGAACTGGATGAATTGGAACTCATATAAAGCATGCCGTCTACACCGTTTACCTGTTGTTCGATGGGCAATCCTACGGTCTGCGCTACTGTTTCCGCATCCGCACCTGGGTAGAAAGCCGATACCTGTACGGTCGGCGGCGTGATTTCCGGATATTGCGCGATGGGAAGTATGTGTAGCGTGACCAATCCGGCTACCACCAGGATCAGGGCGAGGACGGTAGCGAATATCGGTCTGTTTATGAAGAATTTTACCATAGCTTTTTATTTTATAGGCTTAATACTCATACCGTCTCTGACTTTCAGCAGGGCGGTTGTCACATACCGTTCGTCGGGGCGGATACCGCTGATGACCTGCCGGAGCGTATCGTCCACCAACTGCCCGGGTTCGATGTGGCGGTAGCGCACGATGTTCGAGTCGTTCACTATATAGAGGAATTTTCCCAACTGGTCGGTCCCGATAGAGGCGTCGCGCACGAGGACAGCGTCTTTCTGTTCGCTGTAGGGCAAGGTGATTGTAACATACAGCCCGCTTTTCAATTCGCCGTCTTTATTTTCGAGATTGGCGCGGACGTTCAGCGTACCGGTCGACAGGTCGACGTTGGGAGAGAGGTAGTCGAGTGTCCCGGTATAACTTTGCCGTCCGTCCTGTCCGAGGCGTATGGAAACATGGGTAGGCATCTTGACGTTCGGATCGTTCTGGTCGGCAATCATTTTCATCCGCATGAACTGGTTGTCTTCGATATTGAAGTTGGCGTACATGATGTCGTCTTTGTATAATGTAGCCAATGTGACGGGTTGGACAGCGCCGTTGATATAGTTGCCCACATCATAGCTTGCACGGGTGACACGCCCGTCGTAGGGAGCCCGGATGTAGCAATAGCCCAAGTTGGTCCGGGCTGTTTTCAAAGCAGCTTCGGCATTATGCACGGATGCCTCCATTTCCGCTGCGGTCGATTCGGCCTGCAAGACCTGTATTTGGCTGACAGCCCCGCTTTTGGCTGCTTCTTTCATGCGTTCGTAGTTGCTGCGGGCATATTCGACCTGGGCCTTTGCCGTGTTTAGCGCGGCTTCCGCCTGGGTGACATTATTTTGGTACACTTCCGGTTCGATCACGAATATCAGGTCGCCTTTCTTCACTTTGGCGCCCGGCACGAGTTGCGAGGATTGCAGATATCCGTTCACGCGTGCTACCAGGTTGACCATGCGGTCGGAACTCAAATAGCCCGGATAGTCTTTTGTCAGCGTGATATCTCGCACGACCGGCATCGCGACGCTTATGGAAGGAGCCGGCATCTCCGTCTGGTGACTTTTCTCTTTACATCCGGCAAGCAGGACGATGGACAATCCCATCATCCCTATTTTAATAGCAGTCTTCATCTCTCTTATTTTTTAATTCGAATAATTTTTAATTCTCAATCTCCCAACCGCTGCCTAAAGCCTGGTAAAGCTGGATCAGGCTCAAGAGGGACGATCCTCTGGCTTGTGTCAGTTCGTTCTCGTAGGAGAGGAGAGAACGTTGTGCGTCCAGTACATTCTGGAAAGGTGTAAGTCCTTGTTTATAGAGGTCGAGCGAAAGTTCCAACGTTTGTTTCCCTTGGTTGACGACTTCCCGGAGCGCGACGATCTGCTTGATCGAGTTCTTATAGAAATTCATGGCATTGTCCACTTCCTGGACGGCAGTCAGTACATCCTGGTTGAATTGCCGGATCGACTCGTCGAGCTGGGCTTTAGCCAGCCGTGTCGCCTGTGCCAACTTCGTTCCCTGGAAGAAGTTCCAGGAGATGGCCGGGGCGATCTCGTAGGTCAAACTGTTATGGTTTACCAGTTTGTCCAAATCATGAGATGCGAAGCCCACCGATCCTTTGACGAAAACCTTCGGCCACCAGTCTGATTTGGAGGCGCCGAGCGATGCCGCCCGTGCGTTTACCAGGCGTTCAGCCTCCCGGATGTCCGGCCGGCGTAGTAGCAGGTTTGCGGGAATGCCGATGCCGATTGTCTCGATGTATTCCGGCAATGGCTTCCGTGTTTCCATGATTTCCCGGACGTCCCAGGGATAAAGTCCCATCAGTACGCCCAAAGCGTTTGTGTACTGGATGATTCCAGCTTCCAGCATGGGGAGAGAGGCTTTTGTGTCGTAGTAGACGGATAAGGCCTGTGCGACATCTAATTTTGAGACAAGCCCTGTTTCGTACCTTTTTTCAGTGATCTTGACGACCGCCTGTTGCGACAGGCAGTTCTTTTTGACCACTTCCACTTCCTGTTGCAGTTCCCGCAAGTTGATGTAGGCGGATGCCACTTGGGCGCAAAGGGAGACCATCACGGCGTTGTAGTCCTCTTTGGAGGCTGCAAAGTTCTCCTTTTGGGCCTTTACGCGGTTGCGGATGCTTCCGAATACATCGATTTCCCAGTTCATAGACAGGGCGGCATCGCTGTATTGGGTTATTGTCTGCGGCAGGTTGCTTGTATGCCCGCTACTTTGTTGCCGGGTCCAGCCGGCAGCGAGTCCCAGGGTTGGCGAATAGCTACCTTGTTGTATACGCAGATTGGCTTTTGCCATAGCGATACGGTCTACCGCCATCAGTACGGAGTAGTTCTGCTTTACGGCTACTTCAATCAGCGAGTCCAGGGTGGGATCATTGAAGTTTTTCCACCACTGGTCGTCTACCGGTAATGTCTGTTGAAAATCACTGTCGTTTTCCTGCCACGCTTCCGGTAATGCGTGATCCAGGTATTTGTGTTCTTTCTGCGCCGGCAGCGTTATCGGCAGGAACAGGCAGAGCACAGCATAACACCATGTACGTATGTGCATAATTTTTTTGTTTAGATTTAGCAATTAAAGAACAGACTTGCCGTATAATTGTTTGCCTCTTTTTATTTCTTTCTGTTTATTTTATACGTGGGATGCTTTGTATCTTTGCCACGAAATGAAATGAGAATAACAATGGGAAAGAAAGAAGAATATAAAGAAAAGAATCTACGGTTTTTAGAAGAAGTGGCTACCGGTGAGGGAGTCGTCAAGCTCCCTTGTGGTGTGTTGTATAAGGAGATAGAGAAAGGGACCGGTGTGGTTTCACCGGAACTGACGGATGTCGTCTCTGTCCATTACCGTGGAACGCTGGCCAACGGACGCGAGTTTGATAATTCCTGGAAACGGGGATGTCCGGAGGCATTCCGCCTCAATCAGGTGATCGAAGGATGGCAGGAAGCGCTCCGGCGGATGCATGTGGGAGACCGTTGGATGATTTATATCCCGTATACATTAGGTTACGGGACACGTACATCCGGTCCGATCCCCGGTTATTCCACACTGCTGTTCGAAGTCGAACTGTTGGGGATTGCATAATTTTCCTTAAGGCTCTTTTTCAGTTTCCGATAGACATATATGAATGCCGGGACGAGGAAGAGGTCTGCTGCTATCCAGGCGGTCGGATCGCCAAAGCAAACAGCTAAGAATCCGAATATCGGTACGGCATAGATACTGACCAGCGTGCGTGCGATCATTTCGGAAACTCCGGAAAGCATCGCCAGATTGGTGTATCCTGCGCCTTGTATGGTGTAGCGCAGGATACAGAGCAGCCCTAAGATCGGAAAGAAATAGCAAGAAACGTGTAGGAAGAGTACCGTGTTTTTAAGTATTTCCGTTTCCGAAGCGTCTACGAACAGCAATGATATCTTGTCGGAGGCCGACATCAGTATTGTAAAAGTGAAGACGGCATAGATCATCATCAGCAGCGAGCTGGCTTTGATCCCCTGCCAGATGCGTTCGGGTTTTCTGGCTCCGTAGTTTTGCCCCGTATAGGTAGCCATCGCTATACCTAAGCTTTCAAAGGCACAGATAAAGAACATCTTGATTCTCATTGCTGCTGTGAATGCGGCTACACAAGCTGTTCCCAAAGCGTTATTGGCACTTTGGAGCAGGATGCTGCCGATTGCCGTAATGGAGAATTGAAGTCCCATAGGTACTCCGATGTATAAAAGATTTTTAGCCAGTGGAAAGCGGAATTTGCGGTCGTCAGCCGTCCCTTTCAGGACTGGAAAATGCTTGTACATATAAAAATAACAGAGAAGTGCCGACACACCTTGTGACACGACGGTGGCGATACCAGCTCCTAACACGCCCCATCCCAACACGAGGATACAGAACAGGTCGAGCACGATGTTCAATACGGTAGAGAACAGCAGGAACCAAAATGGTGTTTTACTATCGCCGAGTGCACGTATGATGCTGGACAGCAAGTTGTAGAAGAACGTACAAGGTACTCCGATAAACGTTACGAGCAGATAATAGTAAGCTCCGTGAAAAATATTTTCCGGAGTCTGCATACTTCTCAGGATATCTGCACAGTATACGCTTGTCAGAACCGCAATGACGATCGACATCAGGGCTGCCAGTTGTAAACTGACCGTCACGTACCGTCGCATTGTCTTGTAGTCTCTCGCCCCGAATTTCTGTGCCACCGGAATCCCGAACCCGCAACAACACCCGTTGCAAAATCCTAAAATCAGGAATACGACCGAAGTGCTTGCCCCGATTGCTGCCAGATCATTGATCCCTAAGAATTTTCCAACGATAGCGGCATCCACAAGCGAGTAGGTTTGTTGCAATATATTTCCAAGCAACAGGGGGAAGGTGAAATTGAGAATAAGCGGCAGGGGAGCACCCTCCGTCATTTCTTTAGTAGTAGTTGCCATAAATGTGATACCTAAACAATTTTGGGAGACAAAGATAGAGAAAAGGATGGGAAGTTGTTCCGATAAGCGTATACAGATAGCAAAAAAATAGCGATGAAACTTCAATGCCTCATCGCTATTTTTTTATTAAGCTTAATCGAGTTATTCTCCTTTTTCGATCTGTTCCTGTACGATCGCATCTACGACAGCGACAGTCGTCAGGTTCAGGATGTCACGCGTAGAACTTTCCACGTCGGTGAAGTGGATCGGTTTGTTCAAACCCATCTGGATCGGGCCGATCGTTTCGCTGATGCCGAGTGTGTCGAGCAACTTGTAAGCACTGTTGGCAGAACTCAGGTTTGGGAAGATCAGCGTGTTGACATCTTTGCCTTTCAACTTGTTGAACGGATACATGTCGTCACGCAGTTTCTTGTCCAGAGCGAAGTTGACCTGCATTTCTCCATCTACCATCATGTCCGGATAGTTTTTGTGCAGATAGTCGATCGCGTCGTGGACCTTCAGCGGGCTACCCTGCTTGTCGGAACCGAAGTTGGAGTAGGACAACATCGCCATAACCGGTTCGTGCGCGAAGAATTTCACAGCATCTTGAGTCAGGCGGGCGATATCGATCAGTACTTCTGTCGACGGATGGCGGTTGATCAGCGTGTCGGCAATAAAGAACGTACCTTTCTTGCAAGTCAGGATATTCAAAGCACCGAAATGTGTGTAAGACGGACGGATACCGATGATCTGCTCTGCCATTTTGGTCACTTCGGAATAGCGGCTGTAAACGCCTGTCACGAAAGCATCGGCATCGCCTGTCGCAACCATCATCATACCGAATGCGTTGCGGTCGACCATCTTTTCGCAGGCTTCCGCATACGTGACACCTTCGCGGGCTTTCTTCTCAGACAGGATCTTGGCATAACGATGGCGGCGTTCTGTCTCGCGGTCGTGACGAAGGTTGACGATTTCGATCCCTTCGAGGCTGATATTTTCTTCGGCTGCGATCTTTTGCAGGCGTTCTTCGTTGCCTAAAAGGATAGGGATGCAGATACCTTCGGCTTTCGCTTCGGCAGCGGCTTTCAGCATATTGCCGTGGTTGGCTTCTGCAAATACCACCCGTTTCGGGTTGGCTTTAGCCATATCGGTGAACGAACGGAGCAGCTTGTTGTCATATCCCATCATTTCGCGCAAGTGGTTGGCATATCCTTCCCAGTCGGTGATCGTCCGGCGGGATACGCCCGAGTCAATAGCTGCTTTGGCAACGGCACAGGAGACACGAGTCAGGAGTCGCGGGTCGAGCGCTTTCGGCAGGATGTAATCGCGTCCGAAAGTCGTCCGTTTCAGTTTGTAGGCAGCATTCACGACGTCGGGAACCGGTTCTTTGGCAAGTCCGGCGATTGCGTAAACGGCTGCTAATTTCATCTCTTCGTTGATTGCTTTGGCGTGTGTGTCCAATGCGCCGCGGAAAATATAAGGGAATCCTAATACATTATTGATCTGGTTCGGATAGTCGGAACGGCCTGTGGCAAAAATAATATCGTCGCGTGAGGCCATTGCATCGGCATACGAGATTTCCGGATTTGGGTTGGCCAAAGCGAACACGATCGGGTTCGTATTCATGGAGCGGACCATATCTTGAGTCAACACATTGGCGACCGATAATCCTAAGAACACGTCAGCTCCGACGACGGCTTCCGTCAATGTCTTGATGTCGCGGTCGGTAGCGAAGAATTTCTTGGATTCGTTCAAGTCCGTGCGATGTGTGGAGATAACCCCTTTGCTGTCGCACATGATGATGTTTTCCTTCCTTGCCCCCAACATTATATATAGTTTCGTGCAAGAGATGGAAGCGGCTCCGGCGCCATTCACCACGATCTTCACGTCCTCGATCTTCTTCCCTGCGATCTCCAGCGCGTTGATCAAGCCTGCGCCGGAGATGATAGCTGTCCCGTGCTGGTCGTCGTGCATGACTGGAATATCCAGTTCTTCTTTCAGGCGTGTTTCGATCTTGAAACATTCGGGAGCTTTGATATCTTCAAGGTTGATGCCTCCGAAAGTGGGTGCGATGGCCTTTACCGTTTCGATAAATTTGTCAGGGTCTTTCTCGTTCACTTCGATATCGAATACGTCGATACCTGCAAAGATCTTGAACAACAGTCCTTTTCCTTCCATCACCGGCTTGCCGGCCAACGGACCGATATCTCCTAATCCTAATACGGCGGTACCATTCGAAATAACGGCAACCAAGTTTCCTTTAGAAGTATATTTGTAAGCATCCAACGGATTCTTTTCGATTTCCAGACAGGGTTCGGCAACGCCGGGCGAATAAGCCAGCGACAAATCCATCTGGGTACTATAGGGCTTGGTGGGAACGACTTCTATCTTTCCCGGCTTGCCTTCCGCATGATAGCGAAGTGCTTCTTCTTTAGTGATCTTAGCCATAGATTATTTTATAGTTTTTAATTTGTTGTTTGTCTTTCGAAAATTGCACACAAAAGTAACAAATTATTATGAATATGGTGTCGGTCGCTTACATTTAGTTGCTCGAATTTTGTGTGTTTGCTGGTCTCGGCTATTTGTTTTATCTTCGCACCTTTAATTTAATAGGGGGGAATGTGAAACAGACAATGGCTAAATATCACTACTGTCCAATAAAAGTTGGTTAATGGGCCTTTGAAATTGTTGAAATACAGT
>OAWM01000042.1_pt1 | contig 134675 bp, 107 predicted proteins | sample 1495501 | NCBI WGS metagenome assembly OAWM01 (sample SAMEA2580210, study PRJEB22360) | human gut metagenome | biome: human gut; feature: human-associated habitat; material: faeces | place: Denmark | collected 2008/2010 | reverse complement strand
GTTGTTTTGTAAAAAAATTTGCGCGTCTAACTCATCACTGAAAGTAACGAGAATGCGACGCGCAGTTATTCAACTCCTTTGACATAATCAAAAATGGATATTCAACCTTATTTCCAGCAATCTTTCACAATTGCCTTCTCATAAAATTGAATATCCATATAACCTTAATCTAACTCTGTTTTTTCGAATTAATTTTTAGCGGAAGCCTTATGGTTACAACTGTGCCTTCTTCCAGCTGTGAGCTTATGGTAACCCCATATTTCTCTCCATAAATCATATGAATCCTTTTATTTGTATTTCTGACGCCTATACTCTTTCGTTCCTTATCCAGAATCTCTTTCAAATCTTCCTCACAGATTCCACATCCATTATCCTCCACATAAAAAAGAATATCATTTTCTTCTTCCTCTGCTGAAATCCAGATCTTCCCACAGCGGAACCAGAACATCACCATTCTGACTGGTATACTGAAGCATTCTCGACAGATCCAGAAGCATCTTACTGGCATTTTCCTGTTCTCCTTTAAGGCATACCCAGTTAATAATATTCAGTGAATTATAGAGAAAATGTGGATTCATCTGTATATTTAACGACATGATCTCCGTGTCTCGTTTCTGGATCATCATCTCATATTTTTCATGAATCAACGTTTGCAGGTTCTGATTCATTTCATTCAGTTTTTTATAAAAAAACGCAAACTCATCCCTGTCGTCATATACAATTCTTGCAGTAAAATTATCCTCGCCAGTTTTCTCTATCATGTGCAGCGGTTTGTAAACTTTTTTCCCGATCTTTCTGGAAATAAGAACAGCCGCAGTTACAGATAAAATAATTTCTATAGTTACCAGAATCAATATTGCCCTGGTAAGATCTGTAGCAATATTCTTACTGAAAACATTAACCGGAATCATAGCAAGTGTATACCATCCCGTCACCATGCATTTGGAATAGGTTACGATATATTCCTGATTATTTGCACCGTAATATTTTACAGTTCCCTTATTCTCCGTAATTCCTACATCAGCTGCAGTTACATTTCGAAACAGTTTTGATTCATTCTCACCGTAAGGGCCAACAACACTGCCATCTTCGCTCATGATATAATTCATTAGGAAAGTATCACATTCAGAGCAGAGAAAAAGAACAGTTCTGAGAAGAAGAATTAGAACTGCTCTGAATGTGATTCTTTCCAATTGTACCAAGGCCTTCATCTGGTTTGAAATCCTTCTGTATTAACAAGACTCTCAAACTAGGAGATCATTTTTCTTGCGTGTGACTCTGTTTGAAATCCTTCTGTATTAACAAGACTCTCAAACACCTTGCTATATCAGCATACCACGTACTGCGTTTGAAATCCTTCTGTATTAACAAGACTCTCAAACTGTAATCTGCTTTCCATGTTTTAGAAAAATGTTTGAAATCCTTCTGTATTAACAAGACTCTCAAACAGAGAAAAATGCCAAAGACGACACTGATACGTTTGAAATCCTTCTGTATTAACAAGACTCTCAAACAGTCAATCAGTGTTGCCTTTCTCAGCTTCAGTTTGAAATCCTTCTGTATTAACAAGACTCTCAAACCCCGGGTTGGCGGTCATTTTGTTGTCAACTGTTTGAAATCCTTCTGTATTAACAAGACTCTCAAACCTCAAATCCGGTTCTCACCGAGTCGTTATCTTCTTGCGATAGAAGGTTGTTAAAACACAAGGTCAAGCACACAAAGATCTTTATCTATAATAACATATCTGTCATTTTCGATGGAGTCTGATTTTACTCCTTCCAGATTAATCAGATACATCTTCGTATAAAAACAGTGTTTATAGATTTCTCTCAGATCCTCGGTACTGAAATATTGCTTCAAATTCAACACAAAAACAATATCAACATTACAGATCTGCTTCATGGTTCTCAGATAGTCTATAAACTTTTCAGTCAGATTATCATAACAGGAATCCATATGTACATTACAATATTTTATCAGACCTGCTGCCTGAAAATCAACATCATATGTCAGATTATATTCGGAAGAGCTCGTAACCTTATCCATAAACTGGATAACCTTCTGATTCACAGTCGCAAATTCTTCAAAATGATCTTCCAATATTTTTTCTGAAAGATTTTTATAAAGCTGAGATAGAATCCTTTTTTCCTCACAATTAACCGTCAACGGATTATTAACCACTACCGTCCTTTTCTCCATAGACAGTTCCTTTTCAATATCCGAAAGGATGAATTCTCCTTCTTCTCCTCCTGCCTGTCTGCAAATATGATATACAACCTCTGAAAATTTTACCGGTAATTCAACGGTTATGTTCAAAACCTGATTTTCGGATAACTCCACTTCTAATCCTAATCTTGGATTCACAAGTTTCATATGATCACCACTCTTTCGTCAGTGTCGAGAATTTCGCTTTTTTTCGTTCCAACAATAAATTCCATTTTTCCAAATTGCTTCTCCGTTATCTTCAGCACCTGTACCAGTCCATCCGCAGGCTTATTTTTCCTGATATTTTCTACAATTGCATCTGCCATTGTGGAATTTTGTGCCAGCCTACAGTACACCGATTCCTGCATCATCAGAAATCCTGTCTTTATCAGATACTTGTGAAAATCCCTGTAATCTTTTCGGTTTGCACTGGTGATAACCGGAAGATCAAAAAATACCATTACTCTCATATATCTATAACTCATTTGTCCTATAAAATTTTATCTGCGATACATCGTTATCATTTAATGCATCAAAGACACTCCTGGTATATATTTTTATCGCATTCGTCAGATATTCGTTTCGGTTACCGATTGTTACTTCTTCTTTTAGTAACGAAACCATCTCATGTTTTTCTTCCTTTTCAAAAAACAGGAAGGCCATCTTTTTCACTTTCAGATCCACAAGCGGGCGAAACGGTTCCATCAGATAACAGGCCAGATTGAACTGATTAAATACATTATCATGGAAAAGCCCCAGCTGTGTGATATAGCCATTGGCCACCACACAGCGATTAAATGTTGACAACAGCAGTGAATAACCATAATTCAGCGCAGCATTCGTAACATTTTCCGCACTTCTGGTAAAATCCATACCAAACAGAGCATTAAAGTAAACTTTCGCCGCATGCCCTTCCCGATTCGTAACATCCCCAAATTCTATTTCATTGATATACTGATAAAGCAGATCTGCTTCCTCGCGTTTCCAATGCTGCAGATGCAACGCCTGTTTCCGTATTTTCTCCGCCACAATTTCTGTCCATACATGTTTTTTTATATCATCGATCCATGCAATCTGATTCCTGACTTTTAATGAGGTATCATGCGCTCCGTAATAACTGATGAGTTCTGACGAAGGATTTCTCTTTTCATCACAGAAAATCACTTTGATCTTTTTCTTTGTCAGTTCACATAAGAGGGCCGCGGTCAATGACACCGATGTGGATTCTATCATTACTGTTTCAATTTCCGAAAGATGAATCTTTGTCACATCATCTTTTCGGATCACCAGATATCCCATCTGGTAATCCAGCTTCGCTGTGCTGGATATGATCACAGTCCGCCAGCTCATACTTATCCCTCCCTTATTTTTTCAGTAAATCCATTTCTGTTTTATACATACCGGTAATCGAATAATTTACAAGTTTACATTCTTTTGCCTCTGTCATATTTCCGGATATTCGGATTCTTCCTACCTCTTTTGGTCCTCCAAGAACTTTCAATGAGAAGACTCCTCTCTGAAAGGATGTATACTGAACGATATCACATATAATCTTCACCTGTTCTTCGATATCAAGAAGCTTAAATGCTCCTTCGCCATCTGCAAGACACTTTCCTATGCTTCTTGGATGTCTTTGATAGATGGAATGCAGATGTTTTTCTGTAAGTTCTCTGTACAGTTCCAGATTACTTTCACAGGTGATTTTTTCATCCCAGTGTAAATTTGTTTTCTGTTTTTCTGATAACAAAATCGCCTTATTCATTTTTTCCAGCTTGCAAACATATTGTATATATTTATTCTTCAAGCACATTGCCGTTGCATTGGAAAATTCAATATTTTTTCTTGCATCCATTCCAATAATGTATAAGAAATATCCATTGTATTTTATGAGTGCATTCTTTTTTATCCTGGCATTTATCACTCTTGGATTTTTATATCCTTTCTGTAGCAGAAAATCAATCAAATCCTTTTCCGTTTTTATCTGAGCAGCATAATAGCTATGTATCACTTCGAAACATTTCTTTCTCTTTTTTTCCGGTCCATGTTCTATAAAGATAAAATAGGAAGGATTCAGAGAAGTGTAACCACCATATTTACTTACATCCTGCATTTTTTCATCATTTATTTTTAGTGGAACATAATTATCCTTCTTAGCAGAATACTTTCCAATCGGCTGAAGATTAAACAATTCTCCCCTCTGTTCAAATGCCTGTCTTGTAATGATCGGCGTATTCCTTCCCATCATTTCCTTTACCAGACGAATCGTTCCCGGTCCCTGTTCGCTTGTTGCGATCCAGGCTTTTTCTCCATTTCTTATGATATCTTTACTGTACATTTTATAAAGATTATAATCATAGTTTCTGCCATCACGTCTTGCTTCTGTCTTTACAAAATTCATAGGATTTCTGGTGAATTTCATAAAATAAACATTTCCTACGATAATATTCAGATACGCATCCTGTGCATGGTGATAATCATTGACCAGCCTGCTTTTTAGCATCTTGTATTCTTTTCTGAAGTCAGATACATTTCTTGCCTTCGCATATACAATATCCGTTCCCGGCAGCATCGCCTTCATAAGCTCTGCGATTCCTTTTGCTCCCTGTGCAGTTTCTACTAACTGTCTTGCGATAAATCCGGCAAGCTGATCTTCTGACAGACGTTCCGTAGATGTCAGGCGATTGTATTTTTCGTCATTCATAAATCCCATTTTATGAAGTGTATGCCACAGATCCCGGACTTTTTTATTCGTTCTGACCTTTTCCGGCACCGGATAATCATTCTTTTTCTCGTTCTGGTTGATTGTTTTTGACACAAGAACAAGATTATTTTCAATATTGTTGTCATTCGTCAAGCTTCTTGGATAAATATGATCGATGTCAAATCTGCTATCATCAAATAGATCTTCAATATCAATGGGTTCTCCCGTATATACATCCCTTCCCATCTGCAGATAATAAAGATACATTTTTTTACTGTTTAATTTTCCGGATGCATTTGCATTTTTTATTTCTGCGGTCCAGTTTCTTTCGTCCCTGATGCTTTCATACAATTTTAACAGACGTTTTTCTCTTGAATTCTTTCTTCCCTGTTCTCCTTTTTCTTCCTCTGTTCTAGTCATCTCAATAAAGATACGTTTTGGATTATGTCCCATGATCTGCGTAATTTCTTTTAATGACTGAACAGCCTGCCAGATCATACGTTTCACAGGTGCACTATAATAGTACTCGTCCAGATCTTCAAATTGAAATTCCTGCAAGTTTTTTCCTAACGCTTTTCTTCTCTCTTCCAGTTCTTTTTGAAAAGTAAAATCTTCGCTGTAGATCAACTCCATAAAATTCAGATTATATTCCCACATGGCCCGGATCAGAGAAATTTTCTCACCTGTACTTTTATCACATCCGCTCAGGCATAACATACTTCTGGAAAGTCTTGCCCAGTCCTTAAATTTATAACCGGAAATCCGCTTTGCCTCGGATTCTGTCATCCATCCGCCAGAAACATACTGATTCAGTTTTTTTCGGAACATCGGCTTGGCATCCCCATAGATGGTTCCGTAATAAATAATTTTTTCTGCTATCTCTTGAACTGCTTCTTCTCTCAGACGTTCTCCAAAAACGCCATACATTTTTCCATAAGATGGCAGATACGCATTGATCTCTTTGTCAATACCTGAAACTTCAGATTCTTCCGTAATCAGTCCTCTGTTTATCAAATATGTACAAATATTCTTTTTCGTAACTTTCTTTCCCAGTCTGGAGCCCTGGAATACTTCCCTGTAGATATCCTGTTTTAATTCCGATACGATTCGTTTTCCATGAATGCGTAAATTATTAATTTCATTGAGAACGCAATAGCTCTCATATAATAAAGACTGCTTTGGCAAGACTTTTTCTCCGGAAAGGTACGTACATTCCCGGATAAGATTCGTGATAAAATGTTCTGAAGTCTGTTCTATATCAATCTTCTGTTCCATATTCCAAGGTAATACCTGTCCTGATTCCTGTATCTTTGCCCATCCTGTTTTTGATCCGTTGCCTACAGGTCCGACATAATATGGAATGTTACTGGAAAACAGCATCAGGATCCGTTCAGATACCGTATATCCACTTTCATCTTTTTCTTTCAGAAAATCGAGATGGTGCTCTGCGTTTTCAAGAATTTTCTTTAATTCTTTTCGATGTACCTGGTTTGGAATGATTCCATTTGCACCAGTAATCTGTTTGGGCAGAAAACGTTCTAATTCCATCTCTTTGCGAATAGCATCTGCATCTGCGTCATGAACCTCTTTCAGATCTTTCTTAATCCTGTCATAGAGATCTTTCTGGCTTCTTTTTTTCATATTTCTTCTGTACTTTTTCGCTTCTGCCAGAGAATCCACTGAATTCGTGGAATTGGAATACGCACAATAACTTCCCTCTTCTCCGGAGCGGAACATCCTATCATACATTTCCCGATCCAGATTTTTTCTATACACCTTTTTCAAAAGATGCAGATCTTCTTTATGTTTTTCGTACATCTGCACTCTGGCGTCTGAAAGATAATCGAATCCATTCAATACAGACTGCAGTTGACTGTAATCATATAGTTGTTTCATATTTTCTATGATCAGATAGCGGTCTTCTCCAATCGCAACTTCGATTTCTTCTTTCTCATCTTCAAAAGCAGCCTGCTGAAATGCGATCTTAATCTTTTCATCCGCCTCGATTTCAAACATGACTCTGGCATCTGCTTCCATACCGCACAGACATTTGATCCGTTCCATCTGTGCTTTTTCCGATTTTTTGATATCGATTTTAGATGCTATCTGATCCTTCTTAGCAGTCCTTGAAATATTCTTATCTTCCAGAATTTCTATGATTTCCTTATAGGTAACCGAGCCATACTCTGAAACACCACAGATAGCATTCATCACCAGTTCACCTACATCTTTTATCATATCTGCATTCAGATCACTGGATTCTGTATTCAAAAGAAAGTGTCCACGATGTTCGAACATGTTGATAATCGCCAGATACAGGAAGCGTGAATATCTCTCTTCGTCTTTTATTTGATCTCTTAAAAGTGCCTGCCGCAGATGAAAAATCGTAGGGTATTCTTTGTCATCGTGGTATTCTTTGTCTCCATAACCAGGATCTGCAAAAATGCTGTCTTTTGTGGTCAGTCTGACATCTTTATCTTCCTGGTAATATTTGCTGTTATCCTGTCGGATATAAAATAAAGGGTCACGCTTCAATACATCCTCTGCAAAATATGACCGGATCAATCCGATCCTCGCCTTATGACGCTGTAACCTTCTTTTTGCGATCCGGTGGGTTCTTCTGTCTAATTGGGATTTTGCAGTTTCATATTCCCTTACAAACCAAAAATCTTTTCCTTTTACTTTCAACAGATGATACTGTGTATCTGTAACAGCACCCCCCAGTGATCCTGTACCCATATCTAATCCCACATAATAATCCTCTCTTTTATCAGAATTCATAAAAAAGCCTCCAAAATATATTGACATTTGAAATTTCTAATGCTATGGTAATCATGTATTAACAAGACGAGTTCAAATAAGGGGAAACCCGAAACCGCCCTCTGGTGCCGCAAGGTGCGGCAAAAAAAGTCGTGTGCAACGGCTTTTTTGTTTTCTATTATTCTATCATATTTTAGTCATTTCGACCATTATTTTCATGTATTTCCATTTATTTTTATCATTTTTGTATAATATTTACACTCTATGCTGATTGCACTTCTCAGGTTACTGTTCACTCCGCAATGTCATGATGCCGGGGTCAAAACATAGTGTTTTCTATGTGCTAACCCCTGCTTGAACCTTGAAAATTTAATATTTCACAGTAGATTTGATATAAGAGCCTTCATTAGCTTAGAATGATTGGTATACTTCTAATTCACATCTAAGCTAATATCGGATTTTGTGCATAGTTACCAAGACCCTTTCGGAATCCAAAGAGCTTTCGGAAATTTAATGCTGCTATTTTGCTTCCAAAGAAAAATTTACCACGTTGTTTACCTCTTGGAAGTTTATCAAGGTGATAATTCTTTCGGATGTTAACAGGAACGGTTTCTGCACCATTTCTCAACCTTGCTAAGTTACTGAATTCTTCACTCTGCATGTATCTTTGGCTTTTCGCTCTGTTAGATGCATTTTTTGAAGTAATAAAGGTGGCAACTTTTTTATAAATCTTTGGACGGCACTGATTCTGATATGGGCAGCTCTAATTGAGCTGCATCTGTATAGGAAGTTTCATTGATTGCATTGTACAGCGACAACAGATTCCTTCTGTCTGAAAACAGCATACGGAATACTGTATCTTTGTACTTACAGTTTGCAGTTGCTGTGTTGCCTTTCAATCGGTTTCTTTTCACAGTAATTTTTTTGTTCTTTCTTTTTGCCATTGGCAATACCTCCTGTTTTCCGCAGGAACCAAAGAACATATCGTGCTATTCTTATCACTTCTCAGCTCCTGCTTTTCATAATTAACTGGAATTAAAAGCATGGATTTCTGAATTGAGATTAGAATAATCAGACGGCAAAAATGCCTTGAAATATAAGAGAAATATGCTTTGAGTTTATCTTAGCATTCCTATCTCTCATTTTCAAGGCATTTTATACTCTTTTTAATTTATGATGTTAGGGTCAAAAGAGATTTTACATCAGAATTCTTTCTTCTCCATAAGCCGGACACCAATCCAAAAAGATCCCATATATACAATTACTGTAAATAATACAACTCCGGCCAATACCATTCCCCAGTTAAGTCCACTCAGCCATGCATCGACTGCGTCTGCTGAAAGTCCCATTGTTTTTATAAGAATATAAACTACGGCAATTATAATAGCCCACATGACCATTGCAATATAACGTCCTTTTTCCGCTCCAAAATGTATTACAAGCGGGAGCGATACCGCCAGCACAAGAAGTGCCAGTGGAATGTATATCAGAGTGCCAATAATTTTCTCACTCAGGCACCCCTGAAGCTCTGCCACACCTTTACAGATCACTCCCGTTATTGCTTCAATTCCCCACGCTGCAGCCGTAAGCCCTGCTCCCAGCAGATATTTCTCCGCCACATATTGTTTTCTGGTAACCGGCAAGGTCATAAGAAATGCAAGACCATTATCAAACTCATCATAACTTATAGTCGTAATGGCAAAAATTGCTGTGACAATCGTAAAATATCCTATAGCAAAACTGACGCTCCCGCTTCCTGCCAGATTCAGGATGACTCCCATTACAACAACCAGGACAAAAAACTGTTTCTGCTGTTTCATCAGTTCTATATCCTTTACAAATAATCCCTTCATACCTGTTCCTCCATCATCACTACCAGATCATCAATTTTTCCATTCTCAATTACAACATCCGGGTAATTTTCCATATAAAATTGTTTCTGGTTTGTCAGACACCTGTATCCATAAGCTTCTTTCCGGATCTTAATAAGGTATTGTTGATCCAGTTTTTCGTACTCTTCTTCTGAAACTTTAAGAACTGCATAATCTGACAGCAGTACATCTGTATCCTCATGAAGAATATTTTTTCCTGCATGGATCATATAAAAATCGTCACAAAGACTTTCCAGATCTGATGAAATATGCGAACTGATTAGAATAGAACTGCTTTCATTTTCTTCCATATATTCTCTCAGCATGTTCAGCACTTCATCCCTGGCTATCACATCCAGACCAACTGTGGGCTCATCCAGAATCAGCAGTTCTGCCTTATGGCTTAATGCTGCCAGTACTTTAAACTTTGCTTTCATGCCAGTGGAAAATTCTTTGATTTTCTTGTCTGTGGGCAGATTGAATCTTCTGCACTGCTGCAGGAATTTCTCTCTGTCAAAATCCGGATATATGCTTTTCATAATATTGGCCACGCCCGCTGCTGTCAGATACATACTGAAACCTGAATCTGCAAAAACAACTCCCAGTTTCTGCTTATCCTCCGGCTTAAGTTCTTCTGCCTTTTTCCCAAAGATCTCTATCTCTCCGCCATCCGGATGGATCAGGCCAAGCAAAGCTTTAAATGTGGTGGATTTCCCGGAACCATTTCTTCCAATAAGTCCTGTAATCATCCCAGGCTGTACTTCCATAGAACAGTCCAGCGAAAAACCTCTGTAATTTTTCTGCAAATGACTGATTTTCAACATGTCTTAGTCCTCCATGATCATTTCAAAAAGATTTCTGATTTCCTCATCGTTCAGTCCACATCTTCTTCCCTTCATGATCGCCTGCTCCAGATCATGTTCTACTTCTTTGAGCTGTTCTTCCCTCATCAGGTTTTTATTTGTGGCTGCAACGTAGGTTCCTTTTCCATGAACAGTGACGGTAAATCCCTCTTCTTCCAGATTGTCGTAGGCTTTCTTCACAGTCAGGGCACTGATCTTCAGTTCCTTTGACAGACTGCGTACTGAAGGTAATACAGTGTCCGACTGTAACTCTCCTCTGATAATCGCAGACTTAATCTGGTCTATGATCTGTTCATAAATAGGTACCATGGATGAATTATTGATTATTATATGCATATGTTTCTCCTCCATCTGCAAACAGTATATAACAGTACATAACTGTTGTCAACTGTTTTATACTGTTATACATTATATTTTATCCAGTATTCCTACTGTTCACTGATAACCTCTCACTTTGCTCAATTACGATCAGTGCTACCGATGCACGATACTCTTATAATAATTTTTATAAATAATCAGTTATTTCCCTTTAAGTACTAAAGCGTGTCTGAAAAATCATTCCCGCAATCTGCACGCCCCACTTTGCGGGATATTTCACCCGAATTCAGTTGCCGTAGCCCGCTACGGCGCCCTCATCCGGGCAAAATATACCACAAATTGTGACGCACATCTTGCAGAAAGCCTTTTTCAGACACGCTCTAATCTATGTTTAATTTTATAGTCTGGCAAATATATAAAAAAGATATGTTCAACAGTAGATTTGTCTGAACATATCTTTCTTTTTATGTATCTTTCTATATTTGTATTTATATCAAACGGATAAAATAATAATCAAATAAGTGATTAGCAGTTGAATTGAGTCCGGCGGATATCTGCAATCTGATCTACTCTGCCAAATACGCCTTCAGTTTCTCCATATCAGCTTTCATCACTCTCCGTCCCACCTCATAAATCTCCTTTAAATGGGCGGGATCACGCTCAACCGGTTTTGCACTGATGTCTCTGTCCGGGCGGATAACATGGATCCTGCCCTCTTTTTCCAGATATGCGATTTTATCCAGCATACGATTATACTGAATATGACGTTCATCCAGAAGCTTTACAAGCTCCGGATACTCCCTGAACTTCAGTCTGAGCAGCGGCATCAGCTTATTATGTTCTTTTCTGTATCCCGGATGACGGGTACATACTACCACATTTTTCTCATAACCCTGTGAAAGCATCCAGTTTACAGGAATCGGATCTGAGATACCACCGTCCAGATACATTCTTCCATTCAGCTTTACCGGTCTGGCGGCCAGTGGCAGGGAAGCTGATGCGCGCATCCATTCCACATCCAGCCTGTCTCCCATTCTGCATTCCTGATAGCAGGGTTTCCCTGTTTCAATATCTGTGCATACAACCGTAAACTTCATGGGTGATCTGGCAAATGTCTCTGTGTCAAAAACATCCAGCTTCCAGGGCACCTCCCCATATGCAAAATCTTTGCTGTAAAGATCGCCGGTAGTGATCCAGCTTTTCAATCCCATATATCGTTTATCCTTGCAGAATCTGGTATTATAACGAAGAGTTCGTCCAATCTGGCGGGACTTATAATTACATCCAAAAATTGCACCGGCGGAAACACCAACTGTAGAATCTGCATAAATCCCCTGCTCCATCAGCTCATCCAGAACTCCGGCTGTATACAGTCCCCGCATACCTCCACCTTCCAGAACCATTCCGAGACCTTTCTTTTTATTGTCTTCCATAGCTATTCTCACTTTTCACTTTCTTTCACATATTCATTTCGGATTGCAAATCCATGATCCATAGGGCCACTTCCCTTTCCCAGGTCAAGCATTGCCGCCAGTGCTCCTGAAATATACTGTTTGGAACGTTTTACAGCAGTCTGCAGGTCATATCCCTTTGCAAGATTGGAAGCAATGGCACTGCTCAACGTACAGCCTGTTCCATGTGTGTTTGGATTATCGATACGCTTTCCTTCAAACCAGCAATATTTTCCATCATAGTAAAGCAGATCATTTGCATCATTAATGCTGTGTCCGCCTTTGCAAAGTACTGCACAATGATATGTCTCAGAAATCTTTCCGGCAGCCTCTATCATTTCCTCTGCATTGGTCACTGACATTTCAACCAGAACCTCTGCCTCCGGAATATTCGGAGTAAGCACATCAGCCAGTGGAAACAGTTCCTGCTTCAATATCTCCACTGCATCATCACTGATCAGCTTGGCACCGCTTGTTGCAACCATAACAGGATCCACAACAATGTTTTCCGCTTTATATTGTTTCAGTTTCTCTGCTATTACATGGATCAAATCTTTATCTGATACCATTCCGATTTTTACCGCATCCGGATAAATATCCTGAAAAACAGAATCCAGTTCCTGCCCCAGAAATTCCGGTGTTACATTTAATATTGCCTGTACACCGGTTGTATTCTGTGCAGTTAATGCGGTAATGGCACTCATTGCATATACACCATTTGTGATCATTGTCTTAATATCTGCCTGGATTCCGGCGCCTCCGCTGGAATCACTTCCTGCGATCGTCAGTGCAGTTCTCATAATTGTCTTCCTCTCATTTCTGCTATAATACAATCTTATCTACTGCCTCTTTCAGTTCTTCTGCTGCTTCTTTAATGTTATTCTGAGCATAAATGGCACTGATCACTGCCACACCGCAAATCCCTGTTCCCTTTAGCTGAGATATATTTTCTGCTGTGATCCCCCCGATTGCCACCACCGGGATAGACACCGCTTCACAGATTGCCTTCAGTGTTTCATGGGGAAGTTCTGCCGCATCTGCTTTTGAACCGGTTGCAAATACTGCACCCACCCCCAGATAATCTGCACCACGCTCCTGTGCAAGCAATGCCTGCTCTACCGTTCGTGCCGAAACTCCCAGAATTTTATCCGGTCCAAGTTTCTCACGCACAGCACCTGCTTCCATATCACTCTGCCCTACATGAACACCATCTGCATTCATCTTCAAAGCAATTTCCACATTGTCATTTATGATCAGAGGTACCTTATAATCTCTGCATAATTCCTGAAGTTCAGTTGCTTCCTGCAGGAAAGTTTCATCATCTGAATTTTTATCTCTGAGCTGCAGAAAGGTTACGCCTCCATCCAGACTCTCCTTTACCACTTCCTTAAGGCTCCGCCCATTAAGCCAGTGACGGTCCGTTATTGCGTATAAGCGCATTTTCTCTTTATCGAATTTCATGTTTCACTCCTCTTTTCTACTCTTATCTATAGCAATTTACCCCAAAAGTTCTGCTGTAATTTTCTCCAGCTCATCTCTGATCTTAATGTGCTGCGGACATACTTCTTCGCACTTACCACATTTCACACATTCATTGGCAGATTTCCTGCCATGTTTGCCTGCCAGCCATTCTTCCTGGTGAACTGTGCAGTTGCTTCTTCTCTTGTCTTGCAGTTGATCCATGCTGCATTCTTTGTAAAAAGAGTCATATATTTTTTACATACTGATAATTCCCAAAACGTTTGCAATAGAACTCAGCAAAATAATGATCAGGCAAATCGGTGCAAAGTATTTGATAAATACCCTGTACAGTTTCTTTCTGCGGAATGGAGAAGACTGTTCAATTTCTTTTACCATTCCATCAATACCAACAACACGAAGAATCAGAATACAGGTTGCAAGTGCTGCCAACGGCATCATTACTGAGTTTGTCATAAAATCGAAGAAATCAAGGAAGTTCATTCCAAAGATACGAATGAAATCCAGAAGTCCATATCCCATAGAAGATGCGGTTCCAAGTACAATCATGATCACAACCATCAGACCGCAGCATTTCTTACGGCTCCAGTGAAGTTCGTCCATGAATGTGGAAACACTGGTTTCCATCAGGGAAACGGCACTTGTCAGAGCTGCAAGTAATACAAGTATGAAGAATACGATTCCTGTTGCAGTACCAAATCCCATACTTGCAAATACTTTTGGCAATGTGATAAACATCAGAGATGGTCCTGCCTGAAGTGTTTCAGGATTTCCACCGGAGAATGAAAATACCGCCGGGATGATCATCAGACCTGCAAGGATTGCGATACCTGTATCGAAAACCTCAACCTGTGTGGTAGATCTCTCGATATCCATATCTTTACGGACATAGGAACCGTAAGTATACAGGATTCCCATTGCAATGGACAAAGAATAAAACATCTGTCCCATCGCTGCTACTACTGTCATCCAGGAGAAATTTTTCACATTCGGGATCAGGAAATATTTCACACCTTCAACAGCACCCGGACGTGTGACAGAATAGATTGTAACTACGACTGCCAGAACTACCAGAACCGGCATCATGATCTTTGACATTCTCTCTACACCGTTCTGTACACCACCGAGAATGATGATGAATACAAGCGCCGCAAATACCAGAAACCAGAGTTCCACCTGCCAGGAATCGGAAATAAAGTTTCCAAAATATCCGTCTTCCGCTACTGCCTGGACATTTCCTTTGAAATATTCCACAAGATACTTAATTACCCATCCGCCAATCGTACTGTAATAAGGAACGATCAGCATTGGAATCACTGCATTTAACCATCCGCCGATTTTGAATGATTTCGTTTTTCCAAAATGCTCAAATGCACCTACCGGACTCTTTCTGGTCATTCGTCCAAGGGCTGTTTCTGACATGATCAGTACATAACCAAATGACGCTGTCAGAAGAATATAGATCAGCAGGAAAATTCCGCCTCCATATTTCGCTGCAAGATATGGAAATCTCCAGATATTTCCCAGTCCTACTGCAGAACCTGCAACTGCCAGCACATAACCAATCCTTCCGGAAAAGCTTCCTCTGTTATGGTTATGTGCAGAATTGTTTTCTTTTTTCATTATACACCTCACCTCGTTACAAAAACCTCCCATAGGATTTCTCCCATGGGAGGTCTGCTAGTTTTTTACTGATTCTATAGTATCAAAAAGATGCGGGAATGTCAAAGACTAATATAAAGAAAACCCCGGAAATATAATATTTCCAGGGTTTGATATATTCGTTGAAATTGTCTCTCTCGAAACAGCAAATTATCGTTTGGAGAACTGTGGTGCTCTACGAGCTGCTTTGAGACCGTATTTCTTACGTTCTTTCATACGTGGGTCACGAGTTAAGAATCCAGCAGCTTTCAGAACTGGTCTGTAGTCGTTGTCTGCCTGAAGAAGGGCTCTTGCAACACCATGTCTGATGGCACCAGCCTGTCCTGTGTATCCACCGCCATGAACGTTAACTAATACGTCAAATTTGCCTTCTGTTTCTGTTGCAGCTAAAGGCTGACGAACGATAACTTTCAGTGTATCTAATCCAAAATATTCATCGATATCTCTTTTATTGATTGTGATCTTACCGGTTCCAGGTACAAGATAAACTCTTGCGATTGATTTTTTTCTTCTTCCTGTTCCGTAGAATTTTGCGCTAGCCAATGTTTTCTACCTCCTAATTAAAATGTTAAAGCTTCTGGTTTCTGAGCTTCATGTTTGTGTTCCGGTCCTGCATATACGAAAAGTTTTGTGTACATGCTTCTTCCTAAAGGTCCTTTTGGAAGCATACCTTTAACTGCGAGCTCGATAACTCTCTCAGGTTTCTTTGCTAACATTTCTTTTAATGTGGTTTCTCTCATTCCACCTACATAATCGGAGTGATTGTAGTAGATTTTCTGCTCTAATTTCTTACCTGTAACTTTGATCTTGTCAGCGTTTACGATGATTACATAATCACCTGTGTCTACGTGTGGTGTAAACTGTGGTTTATTTTTTCCTCTTAAAACGCTTGCTACTCCGGATGCCAGACGGCCAAGAGTACATCCATCAGCGTCAACTACATACCATTTTCTTTCGATTTTATCTGGATTAGCCATATAAGTCTGCATGGTTTTACCTCCTGTTATTTATCAACGATAGTTTAATTAACCGCGGAATTTCCCGCGAATATAAGTTATTGGAAACGCCGGTGCTAAAAATGCGGAAATGTCCGAAACCGCTGATAAATACTTTCGCCTGGGCTATTTGGCTTAAGCATCTCGCACTACGTCACATTTGGTTATTATATTATAAGGGTTCTGTTCTGTCAATAGGTTTTGTGTCGTTTTTTCAACTTTTTTCGTTACTCCCCCGTTTTTTGTTTTTCACCAAAAAAACTGTTGATCAGTTATCCCACCGGCAATTATCGAAACGGATGATTTTCTCCTCCTGACTATCAATCAAAAAATTCAATCCCCATCAGTGTCAGTCCCTGCGCCGGTGCAGTCGGACCTGCCATTTCACGGTTGCAGGCTTCCAGAATTGTCTTTACTCTCTCAGGCGGATACTGTCCGTTTCCTACTTCAATCAGAGTTCCGGAGATGATTCGTACCATGTTGTAGAGGAATCCTGTTCCTGTTACACGTATGGTTACGATATCTCCGTCACGCCATACATCAATTCCTGTCACTGTACGGATAGTTGTTTTTACCTGCGCTTTTGCACCGCAGAAAGAAGCAAAATCATGCTGTCCAATCAGGTATGAGGTTGCTGCTTTCATCTTATCTACATCCAGTTTGTAGTGGTAGAAATAGGTGTATAAGCGCTCTGTCGGAACCGGGAATTTGCGATTCAGGATGCGGTATTCGTATGTTTTCTCACTGTCGCAGTAACGGGGATGGAAATCCGGTTCTACTTCTTCTGAGAGCTGAATGCGGATATCTTCCGGAAGACGCTGGTTCAGTGCATAGGAAATCTTTTCTCCGGGAATGCGTGTGTTGGTGTCAAATACTGCCACATTTCCCATGGCATGAACCCCTGCGTCTGTACGGCTTGCACCGATCGTTTCTATCTTCTCGCCAAGAAGCTCGGACAGTGTTTCATTTAAAACCCCCTGCACGGTAATCCCGTTTGGCTGTGTCTGCCAGCCGCAATAGTTTGTGCCGTCATATGCAACTACAAGACCAATTCTTTTCATCTGTTTTCCTCCATAAAAATTGAAAACTTTTGTTATAACAAAATAAACAATATGCTGTAATCCTTTCCTACCGGATTACAGCATATAAAATATCTTTATAAATTATATCAGTACTTTCTCAGATTCCCACAATTCTGAAAACAATGGCGATTCCCAGATAAGCCCACATCACCACATAGGAAATGTAGTCTCTGGACTCATAACGCAATGGCTTCATCTGGGTTCTGTTATCCCCTCCATGATAGCACCTTGCTTCCATGGCCATGGCCAGATCATTTGCTCTTCTGAACGCAGAAATAAACAGCGGAACCAGAAGCGGAATCATATTTTTTGCCTTCTGAATTATATTTCCGGTTTCAAAATCTGCGCCACGTGCAATCTGTGCTTTCATGATCTTATCGGTTTCCTCCATAAGGATTGGGATAAAACGCAGCGCAATAGACATCATCATGGCAATCTCATGGATTGGCACATGAAGTTTATTTAACGGCCTGAGAAGTCGTTCCAGACCATCTGTAAGTTGATTGGGTGTGGTAGTCAGCGTCATAAGAGAAGAACCGATCACCAGATACGTCAGGCGGATGGCCATTCTTCCGGCCAGCTTCAGGCCCTCCTCTGTCACATGCAGGATTCCCCACTGCCAGAGAACCTTTCCGGGTGTCAGAAATATATTAAATACCACTGTGATCATAAGAAGCATCACGATTGCCTTCAGTCCCTTGAACATAAATTTCACAGGAACTTTGGAAAGAATGATCATCGCTGCCAGAAATATAGTTGCCACTGCATATCCCGGAAATGTATGGAATACAAAGACAGAGATGATGAACACCAGCGTACCCACCAGCTTTGCTCTCGGATCCATTTTGTGCAGAACGGAATCTGCAGGATAATACTGTCCTATTGTAATGTCTCGGATCATACTTCCTGCCCTCCCTCATTCTCTTCTTGTTCTGCAGACTTTTTATCCATTGTTTCCTTCTGAACGCTTAAATCTTCATCAGGCGCATCTGAATGAGACTCTTTCGTCCCATCCTCAGTCAGATCAGCTTCCATCTCACTAATTAAGGTTTCTGCTTTGGCATTTTCTTTTTTCGACTGACTGTCTGAAACAGATTGTTTGTCACCGGACAATTTCCCGGGATTACATTTTCTTAAAACTGCAAGGATATTCTCTTTTGCCTCATCCACCGTTGTAGCAGTTACATCTACATCTAGGCCTTTTTCCTTCAACGCATGCATGATATAAGTAATCTGCGGTGCTGCAAGTCCCATGGCTTCCAGCTCTCTGTAATGAGCAAATACTGCTTTGGGAGCATCGTCATATGCGATTTCTCCGTCATTGACTACAATCAGTCTCTCTGCATATTTTGCAATATCCTCCATACTGTGGGATACAAGGATAATGGTAATCCCTCTTACTTTATGAAGCTCTGCGATCTGGTCAAGGATGTCATCCCGACCTTTTGGATCCAGGCCGGCAGTTGGCTCATCCAGGATAAGAATTTTCGGATTCATTGCCAGTACACCGGCAATAGCAACTCTTTTCTTCTGTCCGCCCGAAAGTTCAAAAGGAGATTTGCTGTAATTTTTCTCCTTAAAGCCTACATGCTGCAGTGCTTTCTTCGCTTCTACCTCTGCCTCTTCCCTGGATAATCCCTGATTCATAGGACCAAAGCAGACATCAGAAAGTACATCATTCTCGAAAAGCTGATGCTCCGGATACTGGAATACCAGTCCTACCTCGCTTCGCAGGGTACGTCGGTCATATTTCTCTCCCCAGATATCCTCTCCATTGTAAGTAATGGTACCGGAAGTCGGACGGATCAGAGCATTGAAATGCTGGATCAGTGTAGATTTTCCACTTCCTGTATGTCCGATAATTCCGATAAACTGTCCGTCCGGAATAGAAAGATTGATATCTTTCAGCGCATGGATCTCATAGGCAGTTCCCGGACTGTAGGTATAAGTTACATTTTTTAATTCTATTGACATAAGGCATTCACCAGCTCCTCTGTAGTCAGTATTCCCTCCGGAACATCCACTCCGGCTTTATGAAGTTCGTGTGCCAGAAGTGTTACCTGTGGCACATCCAGTCTGTATTCTTTCAGAGTTTCCACCTGTGAGAAAATCTCTCTGGGTGTTCCCTGCATCACCACTTCTCCGTTGTCCATAACATATACCTTGTCCGCATGAACAACTTCTTCCATATAGTGGGTGATCAGAATGACTGTCACTCCTTCCCGTCTGTTAAGGTCACTGACTGCCTCAAGAACTTCCTTTCGTCCATTCGGATCCAGCATTGCAGTTGGCTCATCCAAAATGATGCATTTCGGACGCATTGCCATGACACCGGCAATTGCAACCCTCTGCTTCTGTCCGCCGGAAAGTTTATTCGGAGAATGATAACGATAGGATGTCATTCCTGTTTTTTTCAGGCTCTCATCTACACGCTCCCAGATTTTCTCTGTGGGCACACCCATATTCTCCGGTCCGAATCCTACGTCTTCTTCTACTACAGTTCCTATGATCTGATTGTCAGGATTCTGAAAAACCATGCCCGCTTTCTGGCGGACTTTCCATAATTCCGGCTCTTTAGACGTGTCAATCCCATCTACCCACAAAGTTCCTTCCGTCGGAAGCAACAGCGCATTCAGGTGCTTTGCAAGAGTAGATTTTCCGGAACCATTATGTCCCAGAACAGCCACGAATTGTCCGGCTTCAATGTCCAGGTTTACATCATTGACAGCACGCTGCGTATCCTGCACGTTACCATCTTCATCATACTTGAGATAGTCAAATCCCAGCTTGAATGCCTTGATAATTCCCATAATATTTTTTGTCCTCGTATTTTGTCTGTCTGCTGCTTATTTTCACAGGAAAAGAATCCCGTCAGTAAACAGCGAATATTTATTTTTTCAGGCTTCTTCAGTAGCTGCCAGTCCGGTCAACTCGTCAATCAGAGCCCAGATCTCATCTCTTCCCTGCTTCGTCTCAGCAGAGAAAGGAATAATAATGCCATCTTTGCTCAGCTTCAGCCCTTCTTTGATTGCTTTGATATTTTTCTGAACCTGGCTTCGTTTGAGCTTGTCAAGCTTCGTTGCAATAATGATCGGCTCATAGCCATTGTTCAGAATCCAGTCATACATCATCTTGTCATTTGCAGACGGATCATGACGGATATCAATAAGAAGGAAAACCGCCTTCAGGTTTTTGGATGTATGAAGATATCTTTCGATCATCTTGCCCCATTTTTCCTTCTCAGACTGTGAAACCTTTGCGTATCCGTAACCAGGGAGGTCTACCAGATACATGGCTTCATTGATATTATAAAAGTTAATGGTCTGTGTTTTTCCCGGCTGTGCACTTGTTCTGGCAAGAGATTTCCGGTTCATCAGCCCGTTGATCAGAGATGATTTTCCCACATTTGATTTTCCTGCAAATGCAACCTCCGGTCTGTTGGTGTCCGGGAGTTTGCTGGTAATACCGCATACGATATCTAATGATACATTCTTAATAACCATTGATTTCCTCTCTTTTTTCACAACAAATGGTCAATCTTTACTGACTGACCATTTATTTTATACCAGTGCCTTATTAAGCACTTCCTTCATCGAACTTACAAAGGTAATGGTAAGTCCGTCTGTGATTTCCTTATCTAATTCCTGAATATCCGGTTTGTTTTCTGCCGGCACTAACACCTCTTTGATCTTAGCATATTTTGCCGCAAGAAGTTTTTCTTTCAAACCGCCGATCGGAAGAACTCTTCCTCTCAGTGTGATCTCACCGGTCATTGCAAGGTCTGCCCTTACCGGCTTCTTAATAATTGCGGAAAGGATTGCAGTTGCCATGGTAATACCTGCGGATGGTCCGTCTTTTGGTACTGCCCCTTCCGGAATATGCACATGAATATCGTTTTCCTGGAAAAATTCCGGCTCAACTTTATAGTCAGAAGCAATGGAACGAATGTAAGTAATACCTGCCTGTGCAGACTCTTTCATAACATCTCCCAACTGTCCGGTGAGCATCAGCTCACCCTTGCCGGGCATTACATTGACTTCAATCTGCAGTGTATCGCCACCCACCTGTGTCCAGGCAAGCCCGCGGGAAATACCAATCTCATCTTTCTTATTTGCCATAAGATAGTTAAAATGCTCTTTTCCAAGAAAATCTGACAGATTCTTTAAAGTCACTGTAACTTTCTTTTTATCTTCTTCCATGATCAGACGTGCAGTTTTTCTGCATATCTGTCCGATGGTTCTCTCCAGGTTTCGAACTCCGGCTTCTTTTGTATAATTGTTGATGATCTTCTTAAGAGCCGCTGACTGGATTGTCAGTTTACCTTTCTCGATACCGTTCTCTTCCATCTGCTTCGGAATCAGATGTTCCTTTGCAATATGTTCCTTCTCATTCTCAGTATAACCTGCGATCTCGATCAGTTCCATACGGTCAAGAAGTGGTCTCGGAATGCCCTGAACATCGTTTGCAGTTGCAATAAACAGTACTTCTGAAAGATCCTGTGGAACCTCTATATAATGATCCATAAATCTGCTGTTCTGTTCCGGATCAAGCACCTCAAGAAGTGCCGCAGAAGTATCTCCTTTATAATCACTGCTGGTCTTGTCAATCTCATCCAGAAGCATCAGAGGATTGCTCACTCCTGCCTGCTGTAATGCTGCAGTGATCCTTCCCGGCATTGCTCCTACATAAGTCTTTCTGTGGCCCCGGATCTCAGCCTCATCTCTCACACCGCCCAGACAGATACGTACATATTTCTTATGCATTGCTTCTGCAATCGATCGGGCAATGGAGGTTTTACCTGTTCCGGGAGGTCCTACCAGACAAAGGATCGGACTTTTTCCCTTATGTGTCAGTTTGCGGACGGAAAGGAACTCCATCACACGCTCCTTCACATCTTTCAGACCGTAATGACCTTCCTGAAGTACTTTCCATGCTTCTTTCAGATCATCAGAATCTGTGGATTTCTTCTCCCACGGAAGTGCCAGCATGGTTTCAATATAACCACGCAGTACTGCATTCTCGGATACATTGCTGTTAGTATTCTTAAATCTCTCGATTTCTTTGCTGATCTTCTCTTTTACCTCATCGCCGGCCTGAAGTTCCTGGAGTTTCTTCTTAAACTCCTCTGCGTCATCCGCAGTATTATCCTCACCCAGTTCCTCACGTATCAGTTTCAGCTGCTCTCTGAGAATATATTCTCTCTGATTCTTATCAATTCTGGCCTTCACTTTTTTCTGGAGATCTCTGCCAATCTGCATGATCTCAATCTCATTTCCAAGGATTGCACCCAGAACTTCATAACGTTCCTCCAGTGTAAGTGCCTCCAGGATCTTCTGCTTATTCTGATAAGATAAAGGAATATTTACGGCAATCTGCTCAACCAGTTCCTCAACATTATCTATATTTAAAATCTGTGCTACCAGCTCTTTGCTGACTTTTCCATTTTCCATGCAGTATCTGTGGAATAATTCCTTAAGGCTTCTGTGCATGGCTTCCATCACTGGTTCCGGCATCTGCATTTCTTCTTCATCAACAGGTGTGATCTCACTTCTGATAAACGGAAACTCCTGCTCAAATTTCACAAGTGTGGCTCTTCCCGTTCCCTCTACAAGTACCCGCAAAAGGTTCTGCGGAAGTTTCACAACCTGTTTGATATAGGCAATGGTTCCTACATGATATACACCTGCCAGATCCGGTGATTCCACCTCAGGATCAATCTGAGTAACCAGAAAAATCTTCTGGTCATGAAGCATGGCAGCTTCAATCGCCTTGACAGAACGCTCCCTGCTCACATCAAAATGAACGATCATCCCGGGAAGGATGGTAGTCCCCCTGAGAGCGATCGCAGGCAGCACTATATTCTGATTTGTCATTTATTGTTCAGTCCCTTTCATCAGGCTGTTTCCGGTTTATCCTTCTTGTGTGTCCGGGACGTTCTTCTGCTTCCGGCTGTCTTCGCCTGTGCAGAAGCTTCTCCGCGGACGATCTCCGGCTCACCGGTGCCATCTACTACATCTTTGGTAATTGTACACTTGCGGATCGTGTCATCTGACGGAATCTTATACATCAGATCCATCAGTGAACCTTCCATGATCGCACGCAAACCTCTGGCTCCTGTCTTACGTTCCAGAGATTTCTTTGCGACCAGTTCAAGTGCATCATCTTCAAAATCAAGTTCAACACCATCCAGTTCAAATAATCTGTGATACTGTTTGGTAAGTGAGTTCTTCGGCTCTTTCAGAATACTGATCAGCGCATTCTCATCCAGCGCATCCAGAGTTACAACTACCGGCACACGACCGATAAACTCAGGAATCAGGCCGAATTTGATAAAGTCTTCCGGCATTACATCCTTCAGGATCTCACCCACATTTCTGTCTTCCTTAACAGAAACCTCTGCACCGAAACCGATAGACTTGGTATCCTGTCTGGACTCAATGATCTTCTCGATTCCATCAAAAGCACCGCCGCAGATAAACAGAATATTTGTTGTATCAATCTGAAGAAACTCCTGATGAGGATGCTTGCGGCCACCCTGAGGCGGAACACTTGCCACTGTACCTTCCAGAATCTTCAGAAGTGCCTGCTGCACGCCTTCACCGGAAACATCGCGGGTTATGGATGGATTCTCAGATTTTCTTGTGATCTTATCAATCTCATCAATATAGATAATTCCGTACTGTGCACGTTCAATATCATAATCTGCTGCCTGAATGATCTTGAGAAGAATATTCTCAACATCCTCTCCTACATATCCGGCTTCTGTCAGTGTAGTAGCATCTGCAATAGCAAACGGTACATTCAGAAGTCTGGCAAGTGTCTGAGCCAGCAGAGTTTTACCTGAACCTGTAGGTCCAAGCATCAGAATATTACTCTTCTGAAGCTCTACATCAGAATTTTTTGATGCAAGGATTCTTTTATAGTGATTATAAACAGCAACGGAAAGAGCCTTTTTTGCTGCATCCTGACCAATTACATAATCATCCAGAACTGCATGGATCTCTTCCGGTTTTAACAGATTAATATCAGAATTCAAAACCTCGTCATCATAAGGATTTAATTCTTCCTCCATGATCTCTGAGCAGATGCCAATGCACTCGTCGCATATAAATACTTTGCCATCCGGACCTGCGATCAGTTTTCTTACCTGATCTTCTGTCTTCTGGCAAAAGGAGCATCTTACTTTTCCTTCTCTCATTTTTTCTGCCATGAATTTATGTCTGTCCTTTCTCTATACTAACTAATAAGACTCCTGTGACGATTCACAGGAGTCTTATCTTTCGCATTATTTATGCATGACTACACCGTCAATCAGTCCATATGCCTTTGCTTCTTCAGCAGTCATATAGTTGTCCCGGTCTGTATCACGCTCAACAACTTCTATCGGCTGACCGGTATTTGCAGCCAATAACTCATTTAAAGTTCTCTTTGTCTGTGCGATATGATCTGCCACGATCTGGATCTCTGTTGCCTGTCCCTGCGCACCGCCGGATGGCTGATGGATCATGATAGTGGAATGCGGAAGAGCAAATCTCTTTCCTTTTGCACCGCCTGCCAGAAGAAAGGCACCCATGCTGGCAGCCATTCCAAGACAAATGGTAGAAACATCGCATTTAATATACTGCATGGTATCATAGATTGCCATGCCGGCTGTTACGGAACCGCCCGGGCTGTTGATATACAGCTGAATATCTTTACCAGGATCTTCTGCTTCCAGGAAAAGAAGCTGTGATACGATCAGTCCTGCACTCACATCATTTACTTCCTCACCAAGAAAAATGATTCTGTCCTTCAGAAGCCTTGAATAGATATCATAGCTTCTCTCTCCCCTGCTTGTCTGTTCAATGACATAAGGTACTAAACTCATATAAACGCCTCCATTTACGCGGCTGACTTTTTTCCGAAAGAGGTAGACATCTGAGCCTGTCTCTTTCCGGTTCTTAAAATTCGATTACTTTAAAATTAAACTTCCTTAGCAGCGTCAGCGATAACAGTAACTGCTTTCTGTACAGCCATGTCTTTCTTCATCTGCTCAAGTTCACGCTCTCCAAGTAATTCTTTTAACTTGTCAGCTTCCATTTTGTATGCTTCAGCCATCTTGGAGATTTCTTCATTTACTTCTTCCTCTGTTGGCTGAATGTTCTCAACTTCTGCTACTTTCTCAAGAACCAGTCTTGTCTGGATTCTCTTTAATGCCTGTGGTTTCATATCTTCCATCATCTTATCAGCTGTCATGCCAGTGAACTGGAAGTACTGATCCATGGATAATCCCTGGGACTGCATTCTTCTGCTGAAATCATCAAGCATCTGACGGCACTGTGTCATAAGCATAGCTTCCGGAATATCCATCTGTGCATTTTCGATTACTTTATCTACTGCTGCATCTTCTTTTGCACGTTTTGCTTCGTTTGCTTTCTTATCTTCAAGGTTTGTTTTCACATGCTCTTTGTACTCTGCAAGTGTATCGAACTCAGAGACATCTTTTGCAAAATCATCATCCAGTTCAGGAAGTTCTTTTGCTTCGATCTTCTTAACTGCGCATTTGAAGATTGCTTCTTTACCTGCAAGTTCTTTTGCCTGATATTCTTCAGGGAATGTAACTTTTACGTCTACATCATCGCCAACTTTAGCACCAACAAGCTGTTCCTCGAATCCCGGGATAAATGTGTTGGAACCAAGTGTCAGAGGATACTCTGTAGCCTGTCCGCCATCGAAAGGTACTCCGTCTACAGATCCTTCGAAGTCGATTGTTACGATATCATTTAACTGAGCTGCGCGGTCTTCTACGCTGATTGTTCTGGAGTTTTTCTCCTGCTCTTTCTTGAGTTCAGCTTCTACGTCTTCGTCTGTTACTGTGATTTCAGTTTTCGGTACTTCTACACCTTTGTAATCACCTAATGTAACTTCCGGTTTAACAGCAACTTCTGCTGTGAAGATGAATGCTTTTCCAGGCTCAGCCTGTGTAATGTCGATTGTCGGCTGGGAAACGATCTCAAGTTCGCATTCAGCTAATGCTTTGCTGTAGTGTTCCGGAATCAGAGCGTTAACAGCATCTTCAAGGAATACTCCTTTGCCATACATCTGCTCGATCATTTTTCTTGGAGCTTTTCCTTTACGGAATCCAGGAATGGAAATTCTTCCTTTTGCTTTCTGGTATGCATTCTGCATTGCTTTTTCTAAATCTTCAGCGGCAACTTCGATAGTAAGTTTAGCCATGTTTTTTTCCATTTTTTCCACCTGTAAACTCATGTTACATGTTCCTCCTTAATTTTCAGGTTATGATTGCGACTGGTTTTTCAGCTGCGTTATATCATTCACAGTTTTTACCTATTTCTATATATTTAAGTCTAAGCTCCGCTCCCACTGTTGCAGAAGCGGGAGACCTCTCTATAACTCAATTATATATTTACAGTCATTGTAGCAGTATAGCACAAAAAATCCAAAAGTGCTAGTGTTTTTTCGCATAAAAATAAGGGTTTGAGGACGATTTAGCGGGTATATACTACTGATTCTGCGATTTCTTTTGCTTTTTCGTCATTTTCAAGCTGTGAAATCAGGGAAAGTGCGAAGTCTACAGCTGTTCCCAGACCACGGCTGGTGGTTATATTTCCATCTACTACCACATTGTCTTCGCTGGTCTTGGCACCGTCTCCTGCAATAATTTCCATGAAGGACGGATAAGAGGTGGCTTTGCGGTTTTTGAGGAATCCAAGACCTGAGAATACACTTGGTGCAGCACAGATAGCGGCGATTTTTTTGCCTTTGCTGTTGAAATCTGTCAGAAGGTCTGTAAGTGGTTTGTATCCTGCAAGATATTTGGTTCCCGGCATTCCTCCCGGGAGGACAAGCATGTCGGCATCTGCGAAGTCTGTTTCTGCGAATGTTGTATCAGTGAGCATGGTGATACCGTGAGATGTCTGGATCTGTTTGGTTTCTTTGATGGATACAGTTTTGATATCGATTTCTGCGCGGCGGAGAAGGTCTACTACTGTGAGACCTTCGATGTCTTCGAAGCCGTCGGCGAGGAAAATGTATACTTTTTTGCTCATTTTGGGTTCCTCCTGATTGATTTTTTTCTAAAAGTTTCATCCTATTTTCTGAAATGGATTATAGCATTTTTTGTTTGGAGTTACAATGTTTGTTTGGAGCTTTCTGGTTCTACCAGACTTCGGGTTTTAAGTCTCCTGGTAATGGATTGGGATATGTTTCACCGTTTAAAGTTTCTGTCAGTTCTTCTCTGGCTTTATTTACTAACTCTGGTTTTTGCAGGAAGTCTATGACCGTGAGAGCCATGATCCTGGCGGCATAGAGCATTCCTTTGTGGGCGATTGAAGATTTACCCTGGGCTACTGCCTGCCAGGAGTGGAGGGCGGTTCCTGCTGCGAATGTTGGGATGTTGAGATGGACGGTTGGTACCAGCCAGCTTACATCTCCTACATCGGTGGAGTACTTGAGATCACTGTACAGGTTCTGATATGCCATTGGCTCAAAGATCGGTTTTTTCATTGCATCTGCAGCTTTGGGGCCAAAGTAGTCCCTGGCAATTGTCGGGAGTTGTTTTTTGTCCTGATCCGAAAGGGACTGTTGGAATTTTTGTGCGTAGGCATATTCTTCTTCAGTGTAAGTGATCGGACCCAGTTTTTCCAGATACGCATTCATGTGATCTGCCAGGATTTTGCTGGAGATCAGGTTTGAATATGCCGCTACCTGGCGTATTTCTACAGTAGTTTCAGTCATAAGTGCTGCGCCCCTGGCTATGTTGCATACGCGGTTATAGAGTTCTTTTACCTGGGTGATCTTTGGGGCGCGGATAGCATAAAGTACCTGAGCCCTGGACTGGACTACATTTGGGGCATCTCCGCCTGTATCTGTTATGGCATAGTGGATCCTGGCCTCATCTATCATGTGTTCACGCATGTAGTTTACGCCCACATCCATAAGCTCTACTGCATCCAGTGCAGAGCGGCCCAGTTCGGGACACATGGATGCATGAGCCGAAGTTCCGTGGAATGTAAAAAATACTCTGAAATTTGCCTTGGTACTTCCGTAGCATGCACGCCGCCCCTGCTCCGGGTGCCAGCAAAGAGCCAGGTCACAGTCATTGAAATAGCCATCACGTACAAGAAAGGCCTTGCCGCCTGCATTTTCTTCAGCAGGGCAGCCGTAATAACGGATTGTGCCTTGCAGGTTGTGTTCTTTCACAAAGTCTTTTAATGCAATGACAGAGGCAAGAGTTCCTGTTCCGATAAGCTGATGGCCGCATCCATGACCACAGCTGTCAGTATGTACAGGAATCCTCTCTGCTACATCTGCCTTCTGTGAAAGTCCCGGCAGTGCATCAAATTCTCCAAGGAATGCTATGACTGGTTTTCCTGATCCATATTCTGCAATAAATGCAGTCTTCTCTCCTGCCAGATCTGCTTTGATGGAAAACCCTGCCTGTTTTAATACATGCTGCAGCAATTCAGAAGATCTGTATTCCTGGAATCTGGGCTCTGCAAATTCCCAGATCTTATTGCTGATTTCAGCATAATAGTCTTTCTTACTGTCGATTTTTTCTGAGATTTCTTTTATGTATTCGTCTGTATGATCCATTCTGTTGTCCGCTTTCTTTTTTATATTTCCAGTCACATATCCGCACTTCACTTCACAGCATCAACAGTTATTCAAAAGTCTCTGATTCTCCATTTTCTTTGTATACTCAAGGCACAGCATTGTAATATCATCAAACTGGTCATTGTCTCCTACAAAAGCGTCAATATCCGCCTTTACAAGCTTCAGAGTTTCTTCCGGATTACTGCTTAAGCACTGCTGATTCAGAACATGATCCAGTCTGTCCATTCCGTACAGCTGCCTGTCCTTATCCGTTGCCTCTGTCACTCCATCTGTATACTGGAATATTTTGTCTCCGATATTCAGCTGAAGCTTTTGTTCCTTATATACGATATCCTCTATCCCTGCAAGGACGAAACCAGCACGTATTTTGTAGGCTTCATAGGTGTTGGTTTCCCTGCGGTAAACAAACGGCATTTCATGTCCGGCGTTTACATACCTGAATTCACCGGTCACAAGATCCAGCACACCCTCAAAGGCTGTAATGAACATTCCGTTTTCATTGGATTCACACAGAATATTATTGACCTCTGTAAAGACTTCTCCCAGGTCTCTGCCCGGCTGTGTATGATCCTTGATCAGGGTTTTGCCGATAACCATGAAAAGGGCTGCCGGAACTCCTTTGCCGGAAACATCAGCCATAACAATCGCCATATGCCTGTCATCAACCATAAAGAAATCATAAAAATCTCCGCCAACTTCCTTTGCCGGTGTCATGGTCGCATAAATATCCATCTCGTCTCTGTCAGGAAATGCAGGGAATATGCAGGGAAGCATGGAAGCCTGGATCTGTGTTGCCACATTCAGCTCTGCTCCGATACGTTCCTTCTCAGCAGTCACCCGGGTAAGGTTATCCATATAATTAATAATGCTTTTCTGCATGGATTGGGTTGCGTGATAAAGTTCTTCTATCTCATCTCTGGTATGAATATCAAGATCTACGATGTTGTTCTCATCATACCCTTCCTCGCCATTGCCAAATTTGTGTGTTGCTTCTGTAAGCAGTTCAATAGGCCTGGATATTCTCTTTTTGATTTTTCTGGATATGTCCATACCGGCAGCCAGGATGATCAGAATGCAAAGACATACCATCAGTACAGTAAAACGAATGGTATTTCTGACAATCTCTGTCATGTCAATATCTACAAAGGCAACTGCACATTTTTCTCCGTCAGATGAAAGTACCGGCTCTCCCGCAGATGACAGCCATCCAAATTCTGTTCTGCTCACAGTAGGCTCCAAGCGTTCGTTTCCTTTCAGTTTATCAAATCTTTTCGAAAGCTCTTCCTTATAGCCAAGAGTCAGATAGCCTGACGAAGGATCAAACAGATATACACTGGAATGATCCTGGATCATCTGAATATACAGATATTCAATATTCATATCTGCCTGTATAGAATGAAGATATTCATTTATCCTCTCATAATTCTGATACATGCCTTTCGCTTTAAGCCAGTCTATGATCGGCTGTTCATCATCAGCCGCTACTGCTTCTTTCTGGATCTGTTCAAATTCTTCCGTATCTATCTCTTTACACAGTTCTTCGATAAAATCTCCATTTACCTGATCTGATACCGTCTTCGCAATTTCAAGTGCTTTATCATTATAAAATTTTCTATACTGTCTATTATTCACAAGAGAGCTTCCAAGAAGCATTAAAACCCCAACCACCAGCATGGAACCGATCAGAAATTTAATCAGCTCAACATTCAGTTTTCGTCTTTTTTCCATGTTCTTTGACCTCCTTTTTGTCTCTGTGTGCTGCAAATGTGGTGCTGATCAGGAAAGCTGCTGAAAGCACACTCACAAGAATCAGCACAAAGATAAGGCCTCTGCCTACACCAAGGACCAGCACATAGCCAAACACAAAGGAACCCAGAGACTGTGCACCATTCTCAAACAGGCTGTAAACCCCAAGTCCTCTGTCATATCCAAACCGTTCTACATCCTTCAGATCTGTAAAATAACTGGTAAGTAATGGAATCCCAAAGCTGTCTGCAACTCCAATCAATGCCAGTGCGATCAGAAGAGATGGTATATTCTGAAGCATTGCCACCTCCAGAAAAGCTGCTGCATAAATAAACGCAGCTGCTGCAAGCCCAAAATGTTTCCATCCTCTGTTGGAAAAGAATTCCGTGAGAGGAGTTCCCAGGATCAGTACAAAAATTCCGTTTAAAAGATAGGTATATCCAATATAGGTTTCCGAAAGTCCCCATTCAGAACCAACAATAGGAAACATATAATTCAGGAAATATCCGCAGATCAGAAGCGGAAGCATCATCAGCAGGAAAAAACTAATAATCCTTGGACGAAAGATAAACTGAACAATATTCATATGTGTATCTTCTGTTTCGCAGTTCTCCTCTTCGTTATCTGAAGTATATTTACTCATATACTTATTTGCTACCAGAAACAGCAGCACACTGAGTACTGCAGTGACAGCAAACAACGCTGTATAGGACATCCATTGCAGAAGGAAGCCACCAAACACAACTGCACAGTTTGCACCGCTCAGGGAGGATACACTGTAATAGGCATAGGCTCTGTTCTTCTCCTCATCAGGAAGCTCCACGATCATAAGATTGACAAGTAAAAGCAATACTCCCCAGCCTGCTCCAAGAAGCAGGGCGCTTAAAGTAAGCAGCCATATATTGGGAACCACTCGCAATCCAAGTCCTGCTGTAAGCAGTACAGAGCTTACAAAAACAGATCTCTTTGCCCCAAGCTTATGTATTACCTTTCCGCCAAGCGCTGAGAAAATGGCTCCGGATAACACCTCTGCAGATATAGGAACTGCTGCAAGCATGGCCGGTGATAATCCCTGTACTGACATCTTCTCAGAAATCTTCATTGCATAGATGGGAAGAATCGCACAGGTCAGATTTGTAAAAAAGAAAACAAGAAATACAATAAATCTGAAAATTTCCACAGGAAGTCTGCTATTGTTTTCCTCCTGTTTTCGTCTTTTCAGTTCCTGCCTTCCCTTTATAAAATAAATCACCTCAAAGGTAAGCATGAAAAATACTACCATAATTGCGATCAGGTTGATGATCAGAGACACCTGGATCTCTCTGCTTTTCTCTGTCAGACTGTTCATATCTGTTCCGACTTCTATAATCCCAATAATATCTCCGCTTTTATCCCGGATGGGACTATGGATAAATACAAAGCTTCCGGAGCTTGAGTTTGTAGCATAGGTTTTTGTAGCCCCCTGCTCCATAACCTCCTGAAGATCTGTGCCTTCATATTCCCAGTCATAGGGATAGGACACACAGATATCCTCCAGGGTATAGACCAGGGTAACCGTTCCGTCTTTTACTTTATAAAGTACACAGTACAGATCCTGTGAACTGTCAGAATCCGAGAAGAATACATCCCTTACTACCTGCCGGACCTGTCTGTAATCCTCATTCATAAAATCAGAAGGCTTTTCCAGCCTCTGAAATGCATCTGCAGGAAGTCTGTTTGTTACTGCTGATGCGGCAAATTTCTCTCTTGTATAGGTTTCATCGACCAGCAGACTTTGGAACTGCGGAAACAAGGTGCCAATAAACAGAGCCGCAACTCCCACAATAATCCCTATGACTGCCATAGTAATCTTTGCATAAAAGCTGAATTTTTTTACCAGTATCTTTAACAAAGTCACCGCAAAAAACAAAACAGCAGCGACAACCACTGCACAGGCAGCCCACAGCAGGCAGTTCCATACCTGCAGTTTTCCTGATAGCGGAACGTCCCAGAACTGTTCATAGTCCTCTCCATCCCACAATATAACAGAATAATTGGTAGAGGAAACCAAGGTTCCCGGTGCACTCACATGATATGCAATCTCTCTTTCCTTCAAAGACTCTTCCACAGTAAGTCTGTCTGTACTTCCTGTATTTTCCATATCACAGGGTATCCGTATGATATCCCTGAGACCAATATCAGCTGAATAAAGCACTCCATCCGAGTAACTGATCTCCTGCGGAATACTTCCGTCAACTGTATCACTGTCATAGAGCAGTTCATCCTGTCCGCTGTCTGTATATTTATAAATTTTACCGTCATAAGTCACATAAAACAGGCTATCACTGTCTCTGTCATAAGCACAACACAAAATCCTGTCCTGCGCATCAGCAACAGAAAAAACTTTCGAGCTTCCCTGTTCTGTGTTACTGACCAGAATGCCCTCCTTTTCCTTTTGCATGTAGACCACACCATGCTCAGTGGGTACCATTCCCACAATGTTGCGCCTTACACTACCCTTCTCTGCTTCTACAGAAGCAACCGTTGATATATATTTTCCCTTTGATGACAGTTTGACGATTCCTTCACTGGCAATCTGAACTCCCTGCTCAATACGGACATCATGAAGATACACATTCCCATCTCCGTCTGCCACAACCCGCTCAGCACTCAGAAAACTTTTATCAGAGGCACATGCCCGCCATAAAAGCCTTCCGTCAGCAGATATTTTCAATATTTTCCTGTTGGAATCATCAATCACATAAGTACATCCATCCCCATCTCCGGATGCATAGGATACTGAAGAAAATGTATAAGGTTTAAAAGGATTGGTAAACATCCATTCCCTGCCTGCATACACTACAAAAACAGAACATACTGTCAAAAGCAGCATAATTATTAAAATCCACTGTTTTTTTCTCTTATGTTCCATGCACCTTAACCTCTTTCTGTTAATGTAAGTTTTGATAGCAGAGTATGGGCAGGCGCCATATGCTCTTTATAATAACGCAGATTTTCAACTCCCATATCTTCTGTGTAATTGATCGTATCTGCAGACTGCAGATATCGTTCAAAGCTTTCCCGCAACAAATACTCATTAATTCCCTTGATCCGGTTAACTGCATTTTTATACTGATATACGCCAAGTCCGTTACGGCAGCTCACAATACAAAGTCCTGCCATTTTTCCCTCTACTCTTACAAGAATTCCATTAATCCTGATTTTATCAAAAACAGGAACCAGATTGTCGATCACCCGGAGCAGGCAGCCACAGTGGCACTCCTCACAAGTTTTCTCCCCACACCATTCCCTTTCCATAAATTCCCGGATCTCCTCCCGATGGAAAGGGGTTATCTCTTCTGTCTCATATGCAAATCTGCGTTTGAAATAATTATAACGGTAACGGTCATCCTGCATATCCATACCTGCCAGAAACTGCTCAGGCGTAAAGGTATAATCCATATAATCACGGTTATCCTCTATTTCAAACTGAATGCCGCTGGCTTCATAATAAGGAAGCATCCATGGAACCACATCCATAATGATCAGCTGTGCATCAAATCCCGCAAAATCTTCCTTCAGGATCTGCATAACTTTCTTTATCTTTTCCTCCGTATAGTTTCCTACAAACGGAACAGCTACCGGATACCCTTCTGTATTCAAATATGTAATATTGATTAAAAGCCCTTCTGCTATTTTGAAGTAGGTGGGATAGGAATCCCTCCATCCAATCAAATTCAAAAAGCTAGTGTTGGCTGACCAGTGATCATTCATACTGTCATAATACGGATCAAACAGGCTCTGATCCTCCACTCTAAGTTCCTGATAACCACGCGCAAGGAAGATTTCCAGCATTTTCTGTGGTATTTTATAATATTTTTTTGTATCTGATTTCATACGGCCTCCTCTGAATATCAGTGCATAATCTCCAGCTATGATCGTGAGAAATATTTACAGCTACGCACTTACAAATATTATATCTCCATTTTTCAAATATTCCAACATAATATTAAAGTTGTTGGTTATATTCATTCTTTATAATAAAAATATGGCTTTGCGAAGCTATTCCACAAAGCCATATTTTTATTCTATTCTATCGTCAGGATATCTGAAAAGCCAGTCACTTCAAACACATCATTTATCACATCATTTACATTTTTTATGATCATGCTTCCCTGCTTGTTCATAATCTTCTGAGCTACAAAAAGAACACGCAGTCCTGCTGAAGATATGTATTCCAGCTTTCCAAAATCAAAGACTAACTCTGTAACCCCATCCAGAGATCACTTTAACTCTTCCTCTAATGTGGGGGGCTGTGATGGTATCCAGTCTTCCCTCCAATATAATTTCCAATTTTGTTCCTTCCAACTTCTTATCAATTGTTATAATACGGCCCTCCATTACGTGTATATACGCATTTTGTTAAAATGTCTTTTTACATGGTAACACATAAGTTCTATTTTCTCAATATCACACATATTTTTCTTGTCTCATACTCACCATAAGTGTTATCATAATCATAAAACTGTACTGTCATTTCATATTTAAGGAGGAACATTTCTCATGGAAATCGAACGCAAATTTTTAATATCCAAAGAAAATCTGCCTGCAGATCTTAATTCTTATCCACATCACAGACTGGAACAGGGTTACTTATCCACCGCACCGGTAGTCCGTATCCGCAAAGAGGATGATAACTACTATCTCACCTATAAATCCAAAGGTCTTATGACCCGCGAAGAATATAATCTTCCACTTACAAAAGAATCCTACGAACATATGCGTCCAAAAGCTGACGGAATCCTTATTTCCAAAACCCGCTATCTTATTCCTGAAAAAGACGGACTCACCATTGAACTGGATGTATTTGATGCCCCCTATGAGGGACTCTATCTCGCAGAAGTAGAATTTTCTTCTGAAGAACAGGCACTCAGTTATAATCCACCCGTATGGTTTGGCGAAGATGTTACGAACTCCGGTAAATATCATAACAGTCGTCTGAGTCAGGGAAATTTATAATAAAACAGCTCCGAAATATTGTTCTGTTAATATGTATTTGCAGGAATTGTAGTAACTCTTAGGTTCTGGAAATTCGCGTTATAAAAAATCCGCTCACTGTCTGAGCCGCTTTGCGGCGAGTTTGAGCGGATTTTTTATGGTTTTAGCGGATTTTCAGAGTCTTAGAGTTACTGAGATTACATCTTTTTACCTTTTTCAGCAGCTCCATTCAGAGCTTCAAAAACAGCACTTCTGAATCCATTCTGTTCCAGAATTCTTACTCCCTCAATGGTACTTCCGGCCGGTGAACATACCATATCCTTCAGTTCTCCCGGATGCATGCCTGTTTCCAGTACCATTTTTGCGCTTCCAAGTAAAGCCTGTGCAGCAAACTGATAAGCCTGTTTTCTTGGCATTCCCTGGGCTACCGCAGCATCTGCCATTGCTTCTATGAACATAAAAACATATGCAGGTGAACATCCGCTTACAGCACTTACTGCGTCCATCAGGCGCTCCGGAACTACTTCTGTACGGCCAAAGCTGTCTGTGATTTCACAGATCTGAGTCAGTTCTTCTGCTGATACTTTCTCATTGGCACATACGCCTGTCATCCCCTCGCCAACCTGAGCAGGAGTATTCGGCATCATTCTTACCACTTTCAGAGGCTGTCCACATTTTTCTTCTAACCAGGCAAGAGTTTTCCCCGGTGCAATACCTACAACTGTGTGTTCCGGTGTCAGTTCACCTTTTACTTCATTCAGCACTTCTTCATAAAACTGTGGTTTCACTGCCAGGAAAACCAGTTTTGTATTTTTTACCACTTCATGGTTATCCAGGGTTGTAACCACTCCCAGCTTTTCTCTGCTTCGTTTGCTTCCTTCTTCTGTAAGATTGGAAACAATAATCTCATCTTTTTTATAAAGTCCTTTTTTCAGCATACCACTGATCATGGCAGAAGCCATATTTCCGCATCCGATAAATCCGATTTTCATAAATCTGCTCCTCTCTTGCAATTCCTGTTGTTTTCTGATAATTTATAACTGCTTTTTTCATATCTTTTTCTTGTTATAGATAATGATAATCATCCAGCAATCTGCCGTAAAATACTGAACAGTTACAGATAATTATAATTCATTACTGTCCAATATGACTGTAAAGGGACCGTCATTCACAAGCTCCACTTTCATATCTGCCCCAAATTCTCCCTGCTCGACAATATCAATGTGTTCTTTGCATCTGGCAATTATGTATTTGTACAGATTTTCAGCCATATCAGGGGCCCCTGCTCTTATAAAGGAAGGTCTGTTTCCTCTTTTACAGTCAGCATATAATGTGAACTGGGAAATAAGCAGAAGACTTCCGCCCACCTCCTTCAGGCCAAGGTTTGTCTTACCGTTTTCATCTTCGAAAATACGCATATTAACCATTTTATGGATCATTTTATCTGCGATTTCAACGGTATCTTCTTCTCCTACTCCGATGAGAACCATAAAGCCCTTGCCTATCTGGCCTCGTACTTCACCATTAATTGTCACTTTTGAATGCATTACTCTCTGAATTACAAAACGCATAATTCACTCTCCTTAATCAACGGATTTCTGTCTATTGATAGATAGCATAGCACATTTTTATCCGTTTTTCCATTGTAAAGTGTCACCTTGCGGCTGTTATCTCAAAATCTTGTGTTACTGTTCACTCCGTTCACAGTAATGCTGCACAATTTCCTTTCATCATCTTATAATAAACCGGGATCAGAAGTGCACAGGCTCCAATCCATGCCATTGGACTGGCAATACATACAGATGTATATCCAATGATTCCGGAAAGACCTACTGTTGCAGCGATTCGCATAACCAATTCAATCATACATGCAGCAAAAGGTGCTTTGCCATTCTGCATGCTCTGGATGGATGTACGATATACTGCCAACAGCCCAAGCACAAAGTAAAAGGGAGCTACAATCGTCAGATACATATCTGAATAGTGATAGATTTCTTTTGTGGGATCTGAGAGAAACATTCTTACGATCGGATGTCTCAGCAGCAGAATTCCAATACACATGATCAGGTTAAATGCTTCTGTCTGAATCAGACATGCGCGCACGCCCTGACGGATACGGTCCCATCTGCCTGCACCAAAATTCTGAGCCACATAGTTGGAAATTGCGGTCATCATTGCATTGTTTACCAGTACAGAAAGCTGGTCTGCTTTCGATGCTGCGGTATATCCTGCAACTGCTGCAGTACCCAGTGAGTTTACCACTGCCTGCATGGCAAGCTGTCCGATACACATGACAGACATCTGGAATCCCATAGGAAATCCGGTCTTCAGGTGCAGGACTGCCGTGTCTTTTAAATCTGTAAAATCTTCTCTGTGCAGATGCAAAATCGGAAAATTCTTCAGTCCTACAACCAGACTCAACACTGCTGAAAGGAACTGTGACAGAATAGTCGCCCATGCAGCACCGGCCACGCCCATATGAAACGGTACAATAAACAGGATATCAAGAAAAATATTTAATACAGATGAAAATACCAGAAAATACAGTGGTGTCTTACTGTCTCCCAATGCGCGTAGCATATTTGAGATCATATTGTAAAAAACGGTAGCACCTGTGCCAAACAAAACTACAAACATATAGTCATATGCTTCACCGGAAATATCAGCAGGAATCTGCATCCAGCGCAGAATCTGATGAGAAAGCAGACAGCAGATCAGTGTCAGCACTACTGTAAACGCAATACTCAGAAGTGTGGAAACCGCAACGCTCTTGCGCATTCCTTTTTCATCCTTTGCCCCGCATTTCTGTCCCAGACAGATACCAAACCCACCTGTAAATCCATTGATAAAACAGAATACAAAATAAATAATAATACTGGTGGAACCTACTGCTGCCAGGGAGTCTGCTCCCAGCGTTTTTCCTACGATCACAGAGTCCGCCAGTGTATAAAAAAGCTGGAACAGATTCCCCAGAATTACAGGAATCGCAAATTTCAGCAGTGACCGGAACGGATTGCCTGTAGTCAGATCCATCTCTTTTGATCTTGCCATGTTTCTTACTCCTCTCCTTGCACGATGTGCATACCAACGTTATAATTGTGACTATAATAAGCATTGTAAATGAATATATCCTGTGATAAATTGTCAGATCGTATTGATGCTCATGCTTCTGTGAGCAATTCATCACAGTGTACATATAATAAAATCGGAGAACTGTAATATGGCTATGCGTAAAATTCTTGTAGATGAAACCAACCGCGAACTTTGTGAACATGGGACTATCGGTTTTCCCATGACCGTTAACCATGATGACCTGTGGGCATTTGAGGGAAAAAGCGTACCTATCCACTGGCACAATGATCTGGAGATCAGTCTTCCCAGAGAAGGAGAAGCTATCTATCAGGTGTACCGGAAAAGCTACACTGTCAGACCTGGAGATGTTCTTCTTCTGAACCGAAATGTACCTCATAGCTGTCACTCACCTAATAACAGTCATGCCAGATACAGTACCTTTCTGACACGTCCGGATTTCATATACGGCGAATACGGAAGTGATGTGGAACGCAGATGTTTTCGCCCTTTTCTCCAGAATTCAGCTGTCCCCTGCATCCTTCTTACTTCCGAAAGTTCATGTACCCGGACTGTGATTCAAAAGCTCAATGAAACAGAAGCACTCTTTGATCAGAAGACCTTCTGTTATGAGTTGAAGATTAAGGGACTTCTCTGTGAGATTTTCGGTATGATTCTCTGCGAACACCAGAATGATCTTGCAAAATTTATTCCGTCCAACCAGCTGGAACTGGAAAGGCTGGAACAAATGCTGGATTATCTTAATACGCATTTTGGATCTGTAATCTCTCTACAGGAACTGGCAGACCAGGTTCATCTGTCCAGAGAGGTCTGCTGCCGCCTGTTCAAAAAAATGACCGGCAAAACAATTACCGGCTATCTGGAAGAATATCGTGTCAACAAAAGTCTGCCTCTGGTTCAGAGCTGTCAATATTCTATGATCCAGATTGCAGATATGACAGGCTTCAGCAACGCCAGCCGTTTTGCCCGGGCATTCCGCCGACAATTCGGATGCAATCCCGGTGAATACAATTCTCTTAAGCTGCAAAAGTGCTAGAGCGTGTCTGAAAAAGGCTTTCTGCAAGATGTGCGTCACAATTTGTGGGATATTTTGCCCGGATGAGGGCGCCGTAGCGGGCTACGGCAACTGAATTCGGGTGAAATATCCCGCAAAGTGGGGCGTGCAGATTGCGGGAATGATTTTTCAGACACGCTCTAACCTGTATCTGTTCTTTTATATGGTTATCCTTCTGCCGCATGGATATTATATTAGAATTCCATATCAGAAACCATTCCGGAATTGATTTACATGATACAGATATTGACTTTTTCAGACCTATTATTTTCCAAAAAAGAACAGCCCCTCTGACTTATTATACGTCAATGAGACTGTTCTTTTTATTATTCGGGGGCAATCCGATATTCGTAATCGAAGCCGAGGACTTACTTGATTTGGTTACATCCCAAGTGTGTCATTTACCAGAATCACATGGATTCTGTCTTTATGTCTGGAATATCTGGTGATCAGAAACTGACAGCAGATGGTATCCGGGGATTTGCAGTCAAAGCATTTTCCGGTTTCCTTACATGGAGTTTTGATATCAAATCTCTGTGCATTAGCTGTAGCTGCTACATTTCTGGCACGCTTCATTGCGCTGTCAAGATCCGGACAGACTTTGTTTATACCTACAATAAAGATTACTTTTTTCGGACCCTGGGCAATGCAGGATACACGGTTGGAATTGCCGTCAATATTGACAAGGACGCCATCATCTGTGACTGCATTGGCACTGGATAAAAAGAAATCTGCATCATAGGCTGCCATAAGTCCCTCACGAGGTTCAAGCTTTGCGCGGTCAATATAATTATAATCTCCATCCTGCAAAGCTTTGACCAGACCAATCTCATGTGCACTCATGCATCCGCCCATGGCGATTGTGCTTCCGTTTGGGATCAGTTCCAGGGCCTGCTTTAATGCTGCTTCTTTATCTTGTGCATAATACCCAGACATATTGCGGGATTCCAGTCCTTTGATCACTGTTTTTGCCAAAAGTTCATTTCTTTTTTTCATGTTTGCATCCATTGTTGTGTCCTCCTTAAACCAGATTTTTATCTACTAACAGGAGCATAACACATCTTCATCTATTTTTCTATTATAAATGAACACATCTTTTGTGTAAGTTATCCATATTATTAACTGTCACTTCGCAGCCAGGATATAGACTTATATCTTCCACTTTTTTCAGAGTAATCAATATGCTGTCGAAAAGTCTATCTGTCTTTTCGCCGTCTTTTCACAATTTCTGACTGGAGAAACGAAGTATATTCTGATAAAATAGGCATATAAAGGAGGACAAGCGGAAATCCTTACAAATGATAAAAGCAAAAAAAACAGCCGAAGACATTTTCAAGGCACGAATGAGGACTATACTTAACGAATAAGGGAGTACCTTATGGCAAATGCTAAACACGAAGATGCTGTTATGAAGATGGGCTTCGACTATTTTCGGAATACGATTCTTAAGACTCTGGGAATTGATTACCAGTATGAAGAAATCGGACCAACAGAGCTGGTGGAACTGACAATTCAGTCTTTGTATATGGACTTTACCTTTCTGACTACGGGTGGTTTCTATATACATACAGAGTTTCAGACTACAGATAAAAAAGAAGCGGATTTGCGAAGATTCCATGCATATGATGCAGTATATTCCAATAAGACAGGGAAGAAAGTTATTACTTACGTCATTTATTCCGGCGGGATTACGAATGTGAAATCTGAACTGGACTGTGGGTTATATACTTACAGAGTGCAACCGATTTATCTGAAAAACAAGAATGCAGATGAAGTATTCCGGAAATTAAAGCAGAAGCAGGATAACGGTGAAGCTTTTACCGAAGATGATTACTCAGCTCTTTCCCTAACACCATTGATGTCCGGAAAAATGAGCCGCAAGGATATGTTTAAAGAAGCAATCCGTCTGGCAAAGCCCAATATTGAGCTGAGTGCTGAAAAGGCAACCGCAATGTTGTATACACTGGCTGACAAGTTCTTAGACAGAACTGAGTTAGACGAAATTAAGGAGGTAATGCGCATGACCAGACTTGGACAGATGTTGCAGGATGAAGCTATAGAATCTACTCAAACAGAATCTATCAAAAATCTTATGAAAAATATGAACTGGACCATTGACCAGGCAATGAACGCTTTGGAAATTTCCGAAGATAAACGTGAAAAGTACCGTCAGTCAATTGCTCCAAACAATTAATGGATAAAAATACCGCCATATTAACTTATCACAATCAATATGGCGGTATTTTTCATCTTATCTGTATTGTCAAATTGTCTCCTATTGGTATTGCTGAATCTATAGGGCTTTCGCCTCCATCATATACATAGGTTGTGGATTCTTCGTAGATATCATCAGAGGGATCCTTATCCATTTTTTCTTCAGACACCTGATGCGCTGTGTCGTTTTTTACTTCATATAACTGTAATGTGATTGTGTTTGCTTCCGGGGAGATTTCTTCATATCCGGGATATAGACCTATCGTTTGCCGGAACATAGTTTCCTGACCATTTCTTCCTGTTTCCTGATAGCAGATTTTGTTTCCCTGATCGTCTGTTCCAATCAGATAATAATCACTGTCAATATATACTGTTCCATGATACATTCCGTAAATTGTACTTTCAAATGGATTCCATCTGAATTCTGTGAGATTCAGGACATTGGAATCCATTTTAATATTCTGATTCAGATTTAAATCCACAGTGTTTTTTTCCAGCTCTTCTTTTGATGTTTTAAGTTTAAATGTATAAGGTTCTGTATTAGCCTGTGTTTTCTGAACATTTTCCCATGTATCAGCATCATCCATTGCAATCGGCCAGACTTTGAACTCTATGTTTACAGTTCCCTCAGTGTTGACTTCTTCTCCGATTGTAAAATCTTCCACTGTTATTGGATTTTCTGAGAAAGCATTAACTGTTCTTTGGCCTAAGCCCTGCTGAATTTCCTGACCGTTAATGCATACTTCTGTATATAAAAGTTTGTCTTCCACCGCATCCTTCATATCTGCGTCTAAATCTTCGCTGTCGGAATACGCAATCCATAAATTTTTGCTGTCCATCACAATCTCATTTAATGTTATGGTGATTCCATCTCTTGAAATGCTTTTTCCTACAACATTTGTATAAGAATCGGTATCACCGTTCTTAATTCCCAATGCCTGTCCGATCCATGAAGTTACTCTCTGTAATGCTGCTTTTACATCTTCCTGATATCTTAATGTGCATCCAACCATAATAAGCAATATGATCCCGGCGACTGCTGTTTTCCAACTCCTTTGTATATGGAAAAAACGATGCTGTTTTTTCCATGGTCTGGAAGCTTCGTAAATATATTTATCATCCAGATCACCAATCAGTTCTAATGTCTTAAATCCTTTTTCCATATAAATGTTTCACCCTTTCCCATAGTTTCTTTCTGCTTCGATAGAGACTGGATTTGATTCTGCTTTCCGAAATTCCATGCCGGGCTGAAATTTCGCTGATGCTGTCCATATACCAGTAGCGTCGTATAAAAATGTCACAGTCACCTTTTTTCAGGGATTCCAGAAATTTTTCAAGAATTTCCAGAATCTCTTTTCTCTGAATTTCATCATTCAAAGAATATGCTGTTACATCCTCTATCTCTTCCAGTTCTTTGCATAATTCTAATATGTGCTCTGTTGACCGTTTTGCAGCTTTTTTCCTGCGAAAACAGTCAATTGCCAGGTTTCGGGTTATTTTTCCAAGAAAAACAGACAGAATTGCCGGTTTTCTGGGTGGTATGGAGTTCCATGTGGCTAGCCATGTATCATTGACGCATTCATCGGAGTCTTCCTTATCATACAGAACATTCCAGGCAATACTGAAGCAGTACCTGCTATACTTTTCTTCGGTCGCCTGTATGGCTTTTTCCGATCTGTCAAAATACAGATTGATAATTACTGTATCTTCCACTTTTTTCACCTCACGTTTCTTTTATTTTGTCTTCATAAGATAAGACGGATTTTGAATGGTAAAGTTGCAGTTTTAATAAAAATAATTTTCTTTTTTCAGAGTAAACAATATACTGTCGAAAAGTCAACATGTCTTTTCGCTATCTTTTCACAATTTCTGACTGGAGAAATGAAGTATATTCTGATAAAATGAGCATATAAAGGAGGACAAGCTGATTCCTTACAAATGATAAAAACCAAAAGAACAGCCGAAGACATTTTCAAGGTACGAATGAGGACTATACTTAACGAATAAGGGAGTACCTTATGGCAAACGCTAAACGCGAAGATGCTGTTATGAAGATGGGCTTCGACTATTTTCGGAATACGATTCTTAAGACTCTGGGAATTGATTACCAGTATGAAGAAATCGGACCAACAGAGCTGGTGGAACTGACAATTCAGTCTTTGTATATGGACTTTACCTTTCTGACTACGGGTGGTTTCTATATACATACAGAGTTTCAGACTACAGATAAAAAAGAAGCGGATTTGCGAAGATTCCATGCATATGATGCAGTATATTCCAATAAGACAGGGAAGAAAGTTATTACTTACGTCATTTATTCCGGCGGGATTACGAATGTGAAATCTGAACTGGACTGTGGGTTATATACTTACAGAGTGCAACCGATTTATCTGAAAAACAAGAATGCAGATGAAGTATTCCGGAAATTAAAGCAGAAGCAGGATAACGGTGAAGCTTTTACCGAAGATGATTACTCAGCTCTTTCCCTAACACCATTGATGTCCGGAAAAATGAGCCGCAAGGATATGTTTAAAGAAGCAATCCGTCTGGCAAAGCCCAATATTGAGCTGAGTGCTGAAAAGGCAACCGCAATGTTGTATACACTGGCTGACAAATTCTTAGATAGGACCGAGTTAGATGAAATTAAGGAGGTAATCAGAATGACCAGACTTGGACAGATGTTAATGGATGAGGGAATGGAAAAGGGTATCGAACTCAACCAGACCGACTCTATCAAAAAACTTATGAAAAATATGAACCTGACCATTGATCAGGCAATGAACGCCCTGGAAGTTCCGACAGATAAACGTGAAAAATACCGCAAGACAATTACTCCTGACAATTAATGGATAAAAGTACCGCCATATTGACTTATCACAATCAATATGGCGGTACTTTTCTATACTATATTCTATTGCTTCATTAATTCTACAATCTATTTTGTCATTTTCGAATATCAACCAGTCCTGTTGTCAGCACAGAATCTGAAAATTCATAGATTACTCCATCCCCACTAAGATTCAGATATATATCATCCAGATCGCTTTCATTTACAATCCAGGCCATATTTACCTGCACACTCTCACCGGGCTTTAAAGATGAAATATAATTTCCACCATTTCCATAATCTTCAGATACACTGAAATACGTCATATCCGAGATTTGTGCCGCTCCATCCCAGATAACACAGTCAAATCCATTCCCTGATCTGTCTTGCTGAATAAAATATCTTCCATCTTCATGATTTAAAAGCATTAATGAACCAAGATACAGCATATGATTGATTTCTTCCTCTGACTGGTTGGTATAGGTAACAGTTACATAGACAAGCTTTTGCGGAACACTGCCTGTTTTTACAACCTCATCTACAGTATCAACGCCATCTCCCAGTTTAACATAAGATAATGTATTTGTTATCAGTTTTCCATCCGCCCCAACTGCATCCTGCCATTTCTGTGGAATAGGATTTTCACCCAACAACTGCAGATCATCAGCAATCTGAACAGAATCCGCACAAACAGAAATTTTTACATTATCTATATAATTTCCATTCTTATCTTCCCCTGTTCCAAACATATCTATACTGTCTCCCACTTTATGTACAGGCAGCTTATTATCTTTTACAGAAGTCAGCATATCTCCTCCGGACCCTTCTTCAGATGAAACCCATTCACTCCAAGTATTAAAGAAATCCGCAGTTTTAATCATTTCCTCTTTTTCATTAATCACAAGGTTTTCAGCCACATTAAATACATCCTCTTTTTCAACATTATCACTGATATAAATAACGACTACACGGTACACATCCGGGCAAAGAAGATAAATTCTCTGATTATATGAACCATCTTCTATAAGATCGTTATATTTTAAATATACGCCTTCATAATTTCCAAACGTCCTTTCTTCATAATCAACAACATTCCTGTCCTGTGCAGTTTTTCCAAAATCATCCTCATCCAGAAGTACAAATGCAAAGCTAAATCCACCAGGACAATTCTGATCTGAATACTGTAAATGCATATCATCCGTCCACACCATACCTTCTGGAATATAATCCGTTGAAATATCAATCTCATGAATTTTTTCAGGAAGATGAATTTTTCCACTGTCTTTTTTAATTCCTGTAGAAATGCTATAAGTCCCCTGCTTTTCTATAAATATATGATATAATCTGACACCGGCATAGGTAATTGTTGAAGTCAGAAGAACACTTATGGCAATAGCTGCAGCTATTCTTCTGCCTGTCCATTTTTTTGTTTTGTGGTTTTGAAAAGAAGTAATTTTCCTATCCTGCATCTGTTTGTTTACCTCGTTTTGGATCATTGTGTGGATAAATTCCGGTGTTTCCGGAATTTCTTTTTTCAAATCTTCCAGCCTCATATCATGACCTCCTTATTTTCCTGCAAATCACGCTTAAGTTTTCCTCGCGCTCTGGCCAGTCTTTTCTGGACTGCCCCTTCAGTTATTCCAAGGATCTGCGCAATTTCCCTTATACTGAGTTCTTCAATATAGTACAAAATAACAGGCAGGCGCAGTTCTTCCTTCAATGAACTGACGGCTTTATATAATTCACTGTAATCAGTATCCTGTTGTATCCCAGATTCTGCACTCTTATTCATTTCTTCCAATGGAACAAATTTACTTGATTTTCTCAACAACGTATAGCACTCATTTATCAGTATTCGAATCAGCCATGTTCTTGCATATTTGTCGTTCCGCAAAGTTTTAATCTTTGAAAATGCTTTAACAATTGTTTCTTGGATAGCATCTGCGCAATCCTGATCATCTTTCAAAATGCTTTTGGCAGTAGAATACAATTGTCTCTCTGAATCCAGAATCAGACTTCCTAATTGTTCTTTTGTCATTTCAGCACCACCTTCTTTAGCCGGCCGGCAATAATTTTTTTACATATATTAGACGTACAACTAAAAAAAATATCCCCTATCTGATAAGTATCCTACATATCTTTTTCAATATCATATAAGCACTTTCCTCTGGCGGGAAAAATTTTTTTCTGGTAAAATGAGCATATAAAGGAGGACAAGCGGAAATCCTTACAAATGATAAAAGCAAAAAGAACAGCCGAAGACATTTTCAAGGCACGAATGAGGACTATACTTAACGAATACGGGAATACCTAACCGATTTATCTGAAAGACAAAAATGCAGATGAAGTATTCCGGAAATTATACCGTCAGTCAATTACTCCAAATAGTTAACGGATAAAGATACCGCCATATTGACTTATCACAATCAATATGGCGGTATCTTTCTTAATACAGTTTCTTACATTTTCTATCTGTTCATTTCATTGTACTGCACGATCTTTCTCATATTTCCAACCAAAAGCAATGTCAGTACAATGGTTACGATTTTAAACGGAATATTCATATAACTCTTACACAAATCCCAATATATGGCAACGCACATAACAACAACAGTGCCTCCTGTCCATATGCACATGGACATTTTTGAGACATACAGAGCTTTTTTCGCTTTAGTTTTATCGAATTTGAAACCTATTTTCAGATGCCGTGGATAGATATTTTTATATCTGTATGTACTCAGTACAATCCCCATCAGTCCATAGGAAACTATAATGCAGCTTCCTCCTGCTGATAAAAAGGGAAGAAATGTTACTGATTGTGGAAATATACCCAGATTTTCCAGGATATTTATGGAAAAGTTTATAAGGAATACAATTCCGCATCCACATCCCATCATCATGCCAAGTTGATTCTTCTGTCTCATGGCGGTATTAAAAACTGCGAAAATCAGAACTGCCAGAACACAGCATAAAAGTATGGCTGCAATTGTTCCATATACAGATGACAGATAGGTCAGAATATAATCCGCATTAAAGGCCGGCAGATTTCCCATTACATCTGATCCACTTTTCCCTATCCATTTATTCTGCAGCCAGAATGAATGCAACATTCCGGTGAAATAATCCTCTTCTCCACCACCTGAAAAAATAGCCTGTAAACGTGCGATCTGATATTTTGTCAGACTGCTTCTCAGATACCTGATCAGAAAAGCTGCCACAGGCATAGCCAGAAAACCAGCCCAGATTCCACAGATGGCTCTCCTTTTTCTCACAGTAAACCAGTTCTTTTGAATTGCGATTGTCAGCATAACCAGCATAGATACCAACATCACACAAGCTGTCATAAGCGCAGGCATGGCACAGACCAATATAACCGGTGCAATCATCCATATGATTGCTCTCATCAAGCCCTTATATCCCCATCCATGATATTTATACAAAATTGCTCCATATATGGGAACATAAAACAGCATCAGAGTCTGCATGGATATTCCTCTTCCTCCTGGCAACACAATGAAGTATCTTGCCCCATTTAACCGGCAGCCACCCAACAAGGTAACCAGACAGGCAGACAGTAAAACGACAGCAATTATTTTCGAAAATCTTGCCAGTACAGTGTAATCCAGAAGATATAAAATCATCATAACTGCAAGTCCGATCACGACATGGAACACGTATCTGTCTGAACCGGCCACAGCGTTTTCACTGATTTTTCCAGCAATCCCTGCATGTATCAATACGCCTGCAATGCTGATAAGAACGATTATCCCCAGAAGTTTCCATGCAACCTGAGGCCTGTGGACACTGTCAAGAGAGATTCCTGTTTCCACAGGATCTCCCATATCCCGGACAGCTTCCCTCTCTGCCTGTTCACGATCCATGCCTGCCTGCATATTTGCCTCAATCTGATCTTCTATATGATCCTGAAATTCCTGTTTTACATAAGGCCGCGCTTTTTTACAGCGAATCTGTTCCAGTAATGTTTTCAGATATTCATCCATAGATCACACCTCCATTACAAGCACGTTGGTCACTGCTGCCGAATACTCCTTCCATTCTTCTACTTTCTTTTCCAGAAATCCCCTTCCCTGTCTGGTCAGACTGTAATACTTTCTGGTCTTTCCGGCTGCCTCCTGTTCGTATACTGTCAGAAATCCCTTATCCTCCAGACTGTGCAGTAACGGATACAGAGTTCCTGCTTTCAGTTCAAACACGTTCTGAGATTTCTGCCGCAGGGTATCGATCATCTCATATCCATACATATCCTTTTCTGACAGCAATTTCAGTATAAGCATTGTCATACTCCCGGAAACCAGCGATTTTTCAATAGCCATAGTATTCACCTCCTATTGTATAGGTTGTCTATATATCGGTTATCTATATAATAAAGGAACCTGTATGCTATGTCAACTGTTTCCGGAATAATTTTGACAACTTCACTGCTACGGCAACCGAGTTCTGGTATCTACATACTTTTTCGGACAGAAAAACCACCGCATTGTCATATAGTAACACAATGCGGTGGTATAAATCTCTCAAAACAGATCCAGCATACTGTCCAAATAGATTTTTTCTCTGACATGTATCTGGTATTCCGGTCTGGTCATGTAATAGAGCAGAAATTCCAGTATCAGGGCACTGCCGAGTCCTCTTCCTTCTATTTTAAAATTTGAAAATCCCATTGGCAGATAGATATCCCGGATATCATTGCTTCCAATAAACCCCGGATTCTCCATAGCCTTTGAAAAAAGATAGCCCCTCTCTCCTTCTGGTGCCTTGCAGTAATGCTCCGGGCAGTTTTCGCCCAGATTCTTGCGGCTGACCGTTTCATAGCAGGCTTTTCTGTCCCTGCAGCCGAACCAGCAGCATTCATTGCAGAGAAATTCTACTTTGTCCTTCTCAGCCTGAGACAATGTATTTAACTTATCAAAAGCCTTGTTTAGCCGGAAATCCGGCACAACATAATGGAAATCTTTTCTCCTGATTTCTTCCTCAAGCTGTGTAAAATCTGTCAGAACCTTGGTAGTGGAGGAAACAAAATAGAGTCCCGGATACTGCTCCTTAATATATTCCAAGAGCAATTCTGAATAAATGATCACGCCGTTTTGCGGTTCTCTGTTTCTCTCAAACAACCGGCACAGTGCATTGCATTTTCTGTCTGAAAGGTGCTCCTGGCGAAGCAGGGAATTGCTGAAAGTCAGTCGGGCAGAAATCCCATATTCCTGCATCAATTCAAGAACCTCCTCCGGATCATTCTCTCCGAAGCCTGCCCTGCCTCCACCCCAGACACAGTCTGCCGGAGCACCATATACGGAACCTATTTCGCACCAGTCATAAAAATATTCCCTGTGTTCCCGATATAATGGCAAAAACATCCGATACAGTTCATAAAACTCAAACAGCCCGGGCAGGTGAAAATATGCTTTCTCCCTCATTAATTTTCCAGCACATCCTCTATAGTTTCCGAAGCATCTTCAAGGGCATCCAGGGCTTCGATCAGTTCATCTGCTTTTCCTGTGTGTGTCTCCTCTTCTTCATACTCATCGATCAGTGCTGTCAGCTGATCTTTTATTTCTTCCAGACCTTCATAGATTTCCTTTAATTTTTCTTCCCTTTCCATTACGGATGAAAGCTTTACAACTTTAGACATTGCGATACCTCCCATATTGCATTTTCTTTAGGAAAAATTATAACACTGCCCTCTTTTTATGTCTATATGGTTCGAAGACACTTGTGATATCTGTTTTCTCTGTGGTATTCTATAGATATCAAGTTAGGGGCAAAATGCTTTTTGACCCTAACATCATATGATCATTGTGTTACACAAAATGTAAAATGGAGGATTTTTATGTTGATTTGTGATTATATTGTAGAATCTATTGACGGTGACTATGCACATCTTCGCAGAACGGATCTGCCTGAAGAAGAATTGAAGCTCGTAGCACGGGCGCTTCTGCCCTTTGACATTACAGAAGGATGCAGATTACATTATGAAATGATGCAGTATAGTATCATTGACTGATTGGGCAGTCTCCGACTCACAGCAAAATAATTTGCATCATTGATTATCACATGGAGCAAAAAGAAGTGTCAAGAAATAGTTTCTTGACACTTCTTCACCCATATCTACTCAATATGATTATATGCTTTTTCTTATTTCCGCTCCAAAAATCCCTTGGTTTTCCCCATAACATCCTGGAGAATTTTCAGGTTTTCCAGTGTATCTGTTGTTTCCAGTGAATGGTTTGCATTTTCATAAGTATACATTGGCACCTGCTGTTTTTGAGAAAAAGCCTGTACTTCAGAAACAATACTCCATGGATCTGAAGTTCCGATAAAGGCAATGGCTTCTCTGTGAGCAAAATTGTAGGTGTATTTCAATGGTGTGTATAGTATCTGCCGGCATCTGATGCTGTGTTTCTCTGCATATGCGGATGCTATGATCGTGCCTACGCTTTTTGCGACAAATAATATTTCATCATATTTGTCAAAGTCAACGGCAGAAAGACTTTTCTCTGCCTGTTCATAAAGGCTTTCAAATGCCTGCTGCATTTTTTCTTCATTTCCCCGGATATTTCCGCCATCATAAGTATAGCTTAATGCAATTGTTTCTTCATAGCCACATTCCTGCGCCAGCTTTCGTGAATAATATAAAAGCGGCTTGTCACAATGATACCCGATACCAGGGAAAAATACTGCTACCTTCATGTTCTGCTCTCCATTTAATAACTGCTCTATCATTTTTCATCAGATTGCCAGAAGATTCTTGATTGCTTCCATATAAACCAGAACTGCCTCTTCCATACCGGATACGAGAATAAATTCATCTGCACTGTGGATACGATAATCGATTCCTGGCTTCTCAGGTCCAAATGCAATGATATTCTTAAGAGATTTTGCATAAGTTCCACCGCCGATCACCATCGGCTTGTTCTCTGTATCGCCTGTTACATCTGTGTAAGCTTTGTATAAAGCATTTACCAGTGGGGATTCTCTTGGGAAGAATAAGGCATCACCAATTCCCAGGATTTCTATACGTCCATTCTCATCCTCAAGTCTGCCCTCACACATCCTGCGGACTTCATCTGATTTCAGTGTTACAGGTACTCTGATATCAATTGTACAGGAGATCACATCATTCTCTGTTTTGATCATACCGTTGCAAAGAGTAAGTTCGCCATACTCATCTGCAAATTTCAGTCCAATGCCTTCACCATCGCAGGATGTGCCGATATGTGTATTATAGAATTCCACAAAATCGTCCTTAAATCCTGCTTTCTCGAGACATTCAAAAGTAACACCTATTGCATTGACCCCAAGAGTCGGAGTGCTGGCATGTGCCGGAACTCCCTTTGCATAGATACTGATCTGTCCCTTTTCCTCTGTTACCTTATATTCCTGAAGCTTTGTCTCTGCAAGTACAGCTTCCAGTCTCTCCTTCAGTCCTTCTTCGGCAGGAACAACTATTGTGGAGGAATCACATACTGCGTTAAAGACAAAACCTCCATCTGCAGAGATGATTTTCGTGTTCTTGGAATAGGCCATCATCTGCAAAAGTCCCTTTTCGCCATGGATACACGGGAAGCTGGCATCCGGGGTAAAGCCGCAGGATAATTCTTCTGCCACTTCATTATAATGTTCCATACATTTGGAACCTGTTTCCTCGTTACATCCCATAATGAGACGTACTCTCTTATTCAGCTTCACACCTGAATCGCGGAGAAGCTTCATTGCATAAAGAGCTTCCAGAACAGGTCCCTTGTCATCTGTTGTTCCACGACCGTAAACATAATCACCCTCGCGTGTCAGTTTAAAAGGATCATAACTCCAGTCGCCGCCTACAGGTACGATATCCAGATGTCCGGCAATACCAACAATCTCATCACCCTCGCCCATCTCTGCGTAACCACAGTAATTGTCCAGATTGACTGTCTTAAATCCAAGCTCCTGTGCAATCTTAAGACCTTCTTCCAGTGCTTTGGCAGGTCCTTCTCCAAAAGGTTTCCCCTCTGCGGGAGTGCCAAGCTGAGAATCAATGGCAACCAGCCTTCCCAAATTGGTAAGCATCTCCTCTGTTAATCCATGAATCTGTTCTTTGATATCCATAATTTTTGCACCTCCAGTTAAATACTTTCTCTATCTTTGAAATATCTTTATCACTATTTTCTCATTTTATCATATTCGGGCACAAAATAACAGCAGATTGCAGGAATGATTTTTTAAATAATTTTTCAGACCCACTCTATGGCCAGATAAAATTACAGTTTCCGGCCTCCAGACCGTCAATGAGAATGTTCTGGCCTGTACAGAAGCGGTTTTTTACCGCCATAAAGTAAATCCACTCTGCTGCCTCTTCTACAGACATCCATCGTTTCAGAGGTGTGAGCTCCATGATCTGATCCCAGAGCTTTTCATCCTCCATCACCGGCCGGTTCAGTTCAGTCATTACCCCACCGAAATCCAGACTGTTGCATGTGGCCTGATAAGGTGCTATCCTCATGGCCACGTTTTTCGTGTAGGCAAGGACTCCTCCTTTACTTGCCGCATATTCCGGAAATTCAGAACCTGTATGCCCGCTTGCTGATCCGATCATAATAACAGAATAAATCTTAGGATGAATGCCGTAATGTTCTGTAACAGAAATCGTCCCTTTCAGATTTACATCAATATCATCGCCATTCTGAACCCCTGCATTATTGATCAGAATATCTACCGGTCCGATTTCCGGATAAGAGCTTTTGTCTCTGATATCCAGACAGAAATGCGTATATTTCGGATGTTGGATCGAGGATATATTTTTATCAAATCCATAGACTTCATGATTTTCTTTCAGGAAAAATTCTGCACAGCCTTTCCCAATCCCGGATGCTGTGCCTGTGATCAGAACTTTCATCAGGCAAAATTCTCCTTCATACTTTTACGCAGCGCTGCAATAAGAACTGCTGCTACTGCAATGCACAGAACCCTGTCAATGTAATCTGTGATAAACTGAACCACAAAACAGCTTCCTACCATTCCAAGAGGTGTTTTTGCCAGAAGCTGTACAAGAACAGTGGATCCGGAGGAAGTAATTCCTCCAAATAAAAACGCCGTAATACAGGAACTGATTATGGTAGATGGAAGTGTGATCACAAGAGCAGCCGGAAATATCTGCCACTTTTTCGGCTGGAATTTTCTGTACACAAGACCTGTCACAAAACCAAGAAGAATTCCTACCGGAGCATAATACAGAGAATAAATATCTACAGTCATTCCCATCAGCAGGCCGCTGAGCAGATTAGGCAGCATTCCATAAAAAGGTCCCAGGACAGCAGCCACAAATACAGTTCCGATACTGTCCAGATAGATAGGCAGTTTCAGAAATAAAGCAATCTGTCCTCCTACAAAATTAATGCAGATAGCAAAAGCAATCATACAGATTTTCTGTACACTTATTTTTTCGGTTTTCATTTTAAATCTCCTCGTATTAAGTCTTGTAAAATATCCAGTTTTTCCGGTTCCTGATCTAGGATCCTTGAAAGAAACATCTGAAAGAATCCATACACATCTACCTCAGTCAGCACCCTTGCATTTGAAGTTTTTCGGTAGAAATTCATAGAATCCACAACAGACTGTCCAAGAGAAATCCCCTCTGTTTCAATCTGTACATAGGAATCAAAGCCTTTACAGAGTTCCGGATTGATAAAATATGCCACTGCCAGAGGATCATTGATCACACAGCCAATGATATGCTCCCATTCCCAGTGGAAATCAAAATAGAATTTCGTAATCTTCTTTACAAATTCCCCCGTTTCTTTGTTCAGACGGCACATATACTCCAGCAGATCAGGCGTGAGCACAATCTTTCTCGTCACATCCAGCCCCACCATATGGATTTTCTGACCATTCTGATGGAGTGTCTCATATACCAGGGAAGCGCCGTCCGGGTCACACCAATAATTGTATTCTGCAACAGGTGAACAGTTTCCATGACTTTTAAAGCTGCCACCCATGGAAACAATTTCCTCAATACAGGAAAATGCTTCTTTATCCTTCTGGATCAGTCTGGCAAGATTGGTCATAGGTGCCAGTTCGATTATGGATACTTTCTCTTTTTTCAATACATCAGCAAGAAAATCCACAGCACTGATCTGCTGCTGATAACCGATTACTTCCGGCAGAAAGCTTTCGCCAAGCCCGTCTTCTCCATGAGTGTCCAGAGCATTCACGTAATCCCGCCTTAAGGGAGTGCTTTCCCCAATGTATATGGGAACATCCAGACGATTCATCTGCTTCAGAATTTTCTTTGCATTTCCAAATCCCATCTCCACCGGTGAATTTCCACACACAATGGTGATTCCGATCACTTCGATCTCCGGTGATTTCAGTGCAAGCATAATCGCAAGACTGTCATCAATCCCCGGATCACAATCAATAATTACTTTTCTTTTTTTCATTTAATTCCTTTCTGTCAAAGCAAAAAAAATACTTTTGTTTATCCCTCAAATAAACAAAAGCATCAGAAAACAGACCGCCTATGATAGCTCATAAACGACCGCAATATTTTTTTACTTTGCCTAGTTTTTTATACTGGGAGGGTTTCGAACCAGTGTCGGTGGTTATTTTAACACATATTTTTATGCATGACAACAGTTAGCGCATACACCATTTGAGATTTACAGCATATTCTAACAGCAGAAATCTCTTAAAGGAGTATCTGCATGAAAAATAAAAAGTGGATCGCGCTGGCAGCTGCTGTTGTGCTTGCTGTAACTGCACTTCCTGCGACAGCATTTGCAGAGAAAAAAGACAGCACAGATGATAAGATGCTTACAAAAATCACTTTGAACGAAGTAGCACATTCTATTTTCTATGCTCCGCAGTATGTGGCAATTGAAAAAGGATATTTTAAAGATGAGGGACTTGATCTGACGCTTATAACTGGATTTGGGGCAGATAAAACTATGACTGCAGTCATATCCGGCGAGGCGGATATCGGATTTATGGGAGCAGAAGCATCTATCTATGCCTATCAGGAGGGAGCTACTGATCCTGTTGTAAACTTTGCACAGCTTACCCAACGGGCCGGAAATTTCCTTGTGGCAAGAGAAGAAATGCCGGATTTTAAATGGGAAGATCTGAAAGGCAGGAAAGTTTTGGGCGGACGCAAAGGTGGCATGCCGGAAATGGTATTTGAATATATTCTGAAGCAGAATGGCCTTGACCCTCAGAAAGATCTGTCTATTGACCAGAGCATTGACTTCGGCGCTACTGCGGCTGCTTTTACAGGAGATGATTCGGCAGATTTCACTGTAGAATTTGAGCCGTCTGCTACTGCTCTTGAAAAGCAGGGCGCTGGGTATGTCGTGGCATCCCTTGGTGTTGACTCCGGCTATGTGCCTTATACCTCCTACAGTGCCAAAACCAGCTATATGGAAAAAAATCCTGATATCATGCAGAAATTCACTGATGCTCTGCAGAAAGGTATGGACTACGTTCAGAGCCATACTCCAGAGGAGATTGCAGAAGTAATCGAGCCACAGTTCCCTGAAACAGATCTGGATACCATCACAGCCATTGTAAAACGTTATTACGATCAGGACACCTGGAAAGAAAATCTGGTGTTCGGGCAGGATGGTTTTGAACTGCTGCAGGATATCCTGGAAGATGCAGGTGAACTGAAAGAACGTACACCGTATACAGAACTGGTCAACACAGAATTTGCGCAAAATGCTTCCTGATGATTTGCTTTTTCTGATCCTCCTGTAATTTTAGCCCGATATTCGTCTCTTCTCATCCGTTCCTTCATATTGTCAGAGATTTTTGACTTGATTCAGCCAAACCATAATCTTATATATACTTTGAGTAACAGGTAGTAAAAAAGAACCATATTTTAACTCCAATTTTGAGAAACGCAGACAGAATTTCGTCATTTTGTCCTGCGTTTTTCTCATGCCTTTTGACAGTTTGACGGAATCCCCAGATACTGGTTACGGCTTTTCGTCAGAATGACAAGAAACGAAAAAAATCTTTGTACGATTCTTCCCTAGCCATCCCCCCTCCTTTTCGCTATACTGTCTACAGATGAAAAAAACGAGTAATCAATCAACAAAAACAATATGAAATAATTTTGGAGGAATAATAATCATGGCAAGCTTATCATTACAGCACATTAACAAAACTTACCCAAATGGTTTCCAGGCAGTTAAAGATTTCAATCTGGAGATCGAAGATAAAGAATTCATCATTTTCGTAGGACCTTCAGGATGTGGTAAATCTACTACGCTTCGTATGATTGCCGGTCTGGAAGAAATTTCCGGCGGTACATTAAAGATTGGTGACAAAGTTATGAACGATGTAGAGCCTAAAGACCGTGATATCGCAATGGTATTCCAGAACTACGCTCTGTATCCTCATATGACAGTATATGATAACATGGCATTCGGACTTAAACTTCGTAAAGTTCCGAAAGACCAGATTGATAAAGCAGTTCGTGAAGCTGCAAGAATCCTTGACCTTGAGAAACTTCTTGATCGTAAACCGAAGGCTCTTTCCGGTGGTCAGAGACAGCGTGTTGCTATGGGACGTGCTATCGTACGTAATCCTAAGGTATTCCTTATGGATGAGCCTCTTTCCAACCTGGATGCTAAACTTCGTGTACAGATGCGTATCGAGATTTCCAAGATCCACCAGAGACTGGGTGCTACAATCATCTATGTAACACATGACCAGACAGAGGCTATGACTCTTGGTACCAGAATCGTTGTTATGAAAGACGGTGTTGTTCAGCAGGTAGATACACCTCAGAACCTGTATCAGAAACCAGGCAACTTATTCGTTGCAGGATTCATGGGATCTCCGCAGATGAACTTCCTTGACGCTGTTATCTCCGAAAAAGGTGGCAACCTTATCGCTAAAGTTGGCGAGCATGAACTGGTTATCCCAGCTGCTAAAGCAAAAGCTCTTAAAGATGGCGGCTATGTAGGTAAAACAGTTGTTCTCGGTATCCGTCCGGAAGATATCCATGATTCCCAGATGTTCATCGAAGCTTCTCCAAGCGCACCGATGACATCCGTAGTTAAAGTTTACGAGCTTCTCGGAGCTGAAGTATTCTTATACTTCGATGTAAACGGAACTCAGGTTACAGCACGAGTTGATCCTCGTACAACAGCTAAGACCGGTGATCCGATCAAATTCGCATTCGATATGGAAAAATCTCATTTCTTTGATAAAGAAACAGAACTTACAATCTGCAACTAATTTTCAGGAATCTTTAATAAACCCGGGGAGTTTTCCCCGGGTTTTTATGTTATAATATAGATTGGCTGCCTGATTACTTCGATCAGACAATTTGCAAGGATTGCTATAAGCTGACTCATACCCCAAAAGAAAGGATTAACCTAATGAAAATACAACAGATTTTACAGAAATGCCTGACAGACTGGAAGAATATCAGCCAGATTGATTTCTGTCTGCTGGATTCTGATAACCATATCTTTCTCTCTACCTGTGATAAAAAACTTCCTGCAGAATCAAAACTGGAAGAATTTCGCCAAAGCAGTGCCCTGTGTGTTTCCAATACAAGCTGCTGCCTGTATAAGATCATGGAGAACCATTCCATCTCCTATATTCTGATCGTATGGGGAAAAGCAGAAAGTACTGCTACCATCGGAGAGCTGGCTGTATGCCAGGTACAGAGTCTCCTGGCTGCCTATGCAGAGAAAAGCGACAAGAATACCTTTATGCAGAATCTTCTCCTTGGTAGTTATTCTGATGTAGATGCCTTTAACTGCGCCAAGAAACTGCACATTGCAACTTCTGTTCAGCGTGCCGTATTTCTTGTGGAAACCAAACAGACCAAGGATGAGAACGCTCTCGCTACGATCCGGAATATTTTCTCTGCCCGTACCAGAGATTTCATCACAGCTATTGATGATACAGGGATTATCATCATCAGAGAATTACAGTCTACAGAAACTTATGAGGATCTGGAATCAATTGCATATATGCTTGTAGATATGTTAAATACAGAAGCAATGACTTCCGCATGGGTTGCCTACAGTAATCTGGCAGAGGATATTTCCAGGCTTCCAGACGCATACAAGGAAGCACATACAGCCCTTGAAGTAGGCAAGATTTTCTACGCAGATAAAAATGTATTCGGATATAACCAGCTTGGAATCGGCAGACTAATCTACCAGCTTCCTGTTTCCATATGTGAAATGTTTATCGACGAGATCTTCAAAGAGGAAACTCTGGATTCTATTGACGAAGAAACCCTGATCACCATCCGTACCTTCTTTGAAAATAACCTGAATCTCTCTGAGACTTCCAGACAGCTTTATGTACACAGAAATACTCTGGTGTACCGCTTTGAGAAGCTGCAGAGAAAATTCGGACTGGATATCCGCGCGTTTGAAGATGCACTGACATTTAAACTGGCGATGATGGTTGTGGACTACATAAAATATTCTAAGAATCATCCGTCATAGATTTCTCAGACAATTTGATAACATCCATCTGCGTGATCAAACCGGCAGACTCTTACAGCTACGTGGCTACGCGATTCTACACCGAATAACTGCTCCGCAGGGACTTACTTGATTCGGTTAAAAAAGCGTTATATCTTCACCAGAAATCTCTGTTGAAAATACAACGCTTTTTATTATTTCTTATATATTCTATTTTGCTTCTTTCAGCAGCATCAGATGCTCTTCCGGAAAATGAATATATTTCGGAACTTTTGCACGCGGATCTTCCTCAAAATTTCCTTTGGGACACATCCACCAGACCGGCTGACAGTCTCCGCCTTTCTTGTTCTTCAGTAAATACTGATGTTCAAAGGTCGTTTCAATATATTCCACAACTTCCACTTCCATGTGGTTCTCTCCGCCTTCAGATGCACCTTTCATCCAGTGACCGCGGATTCCCACATGCGTAACATCATCCGGCACCACATCTTTGGTCTGCAGCATCAGATCCCAGTCCACTGCATAAATACTGTGTTTTCCCATTTTCTGTACAGTTGAGAAATTTTTACACCCTGTCAGTCTGGCTGCCTGCAGAATACCAGGTCGTTCAAAGAGTTTCTTGGTTTCTCCTGTAGTAAGTGCCTGACCGCTGTCCAGAATTGTCAGATGTCCGCAGAACTTGTAAGCCTCATCACGGCTGTGAGTGACCAGAATCATATCACCTGTGTACTCATTAAGAAAGTTCTGCATATCACGCTGCATGATATCTTTCAGATATCCATCCAGTGCTGAGAACGGTTCATCCAGAAGGATGACTTCCGGTTCTCCGATCATCATTCGTGCCAGTGCGACACGCTGCTGCTGACCTCCGGAAAGCTGGCCCGGATAACGCTTCTCCAGCCCGTTAAGCTGATAACGCTCTATGTAATCTGCCACTTTTGCCTTAAGCTGTTTCTTATCCCCTCTGTATCCGCATGCGATATTCTTCTCTACAGTCATGGTAGGAAAAAGTGCATAGTTCTGAAAAAGATAGCCGACCTTCCTCTCCTGCGGTTTAAGATTGATTTTCTTTTCTGAATCAAAAAGAACTTTATCATTTACAACAATTCTTCCTGAGTCCGGTGTCTGGATTCCTGCAATACAGCGCAGAGTCATACTTTTTCCGCTTCCGGATGCTCCAAGGATCCCCATTGGAGAACCATCACTCTCCAGCTTTACTTTCAGAGTGAAGCCATGAAGTTTCTTCTCAATATCCACACTGATTGCCATTACATCCACCTGCCCATCTTCATTCCCTTACCGGAAACGATATTGATCGCCGCAACGATCACAAATGAAATGATCAAGATCACAACTACCCAGAAACCGGCCATGCCATAATTTCCTGCCGCAGTCTCCGAAGCAATGGCAACGGAAACGGTTCTGGTCTTGCCAAGAATGTTTCCTGCGAGCATGGATGTAGCACCGTATTCTCCGATTGCTCTGGCAAAGGCAAGGACTGTACCGGATGCGATTCCGGGTCCTGCTGTCGGCATGACAACTGTCCAGAAGATTCTTCTGTCACTCATGCCAAGTGTCTTGCCTGCTGCGATCAGATTCACATCCACCTGTTCAAATGCAGCGCGTGCATTTCGATACATCAGTGGAAACGCAATTACAGATGCTGCGATCACGCAGCCCTTCCAGGTCTGTACGATCTTAATGTCAAAATTATCCAGCAGAAATGCCCCAAACGGACGTCTCAGACTGAACAGCAAAAGCAGAATGAAACCGGCCACTGTTGGGGGAAGTACCAGAGGCATGGTCAGGATACCATCCAGTATGCCTCTGGAAACAGGTTTCATCTTCATCACCAGTCTCGCAAAGAATATTCCCAGAAAGAACGCGATCACAGTAGCCGCGAAACCTGTTTTCAGAGAAATCCATAAAGGACTCCAGTTTATTTCTGCCAGAAATTCACTCATTCTTATTTAGCTTCCTCTGTTGTCTCTGTCTCAGCATTTGTTTCTGTGTCATCTGTTTCTTCTGTTGTTTCTGCATCTTTATCATCTGTTTCGGAAGCATCATCTGCTTTGTATGCTGTAAAGCCATATTTCTCAAACACTTTCATAGCGTCATCAGATTTGATGTACTCAAGAAATGCTTCTGCAGCTGCTGTATCATCTTCAGATGCCTCTTTGTCTTCGATAAGGCCTACCGGATAGCGAACAGGTGTCTTCAGTGCATCTGCCGGAGCTTCTGCGATAACGTCTACTTTATCTGCAACGGAAGCTGCATCTGTAGCATAAACGATACCGATCTCATTACTTCCTTCACTTACTGCAGCAAGAACTTCAGATACATTTTTACCTTCATTGATTTCCATCTTATTTACTTCATCTGTAATTCCAAGATTGTCGAAAATTTCTCTGGAATACTGTCCAACAGGAACGCTGTCACCTGCAAGTGCGATGTTGGCTGCATCTGTGATGTTCTCGAATCCTGTAACTTTTGTTTCTCCATCCTTAGGTTTGATCAGAACGACTTTGTTCTCAAGGATATCTTCTACAGTATCTTTCTTAGCCAGATTTTCGTCTACCAGAGCATTCATCTGTTTATCAGCTGCTGAGAAGAAGAGATCGCAGCGTGCACCTTCTTCGATCTGTGTCTGTAATGTGCCTGAGCTGTCTGCATTGTAGAGGATTTCAACATCAGGATATGTCTCATTGAAGTCTTTCTGGATTTCTTCCATTGCATTGCTTAAGCTTGCTGCGATGAATGTGTTGACTTCACCTTTTAAGTCTGTATCTGCTGCGAAAACTCCTGTGCTGAACATTCCTGCACTCAGTACTCCTGCCATCATTGCTGCAATTAATTTCTTTCTCATATTTTTACCGCCTTTCATTTAGTTTCGTTTTGTTTTATTCAGTTTTGTTTTCTTTTGTATCTATTGTACAAAACTTTTGTATTCTTGTCAATTTTATTTGTATATGTTATCATGTAAATGATAAAAGGTCGAAAGCCTTATTTTTACCGGCAAAAACAACTTTCCGGCCTTTGATCGGGTATCAGATAAATCGTTACTGTTCACTCCGTTCTCAGTAACGCAGCCAAAATTCATTCCAGATTGCCTGTGGCAATGGAATTTTGGCTTGTATGTCTCGGGATTTTGGCATATCCATGCCAAAACACCTCGCGGGATAGTGGAGTGTGAACAGTAACGATAAATCTATAGAAAAAAATAATAAACAGTGAGGTAATTATCATGAAATTAAGTGCACGCAATCAGTTAAAAGGGAAAGTAGTAAGTATCAATAACGGAGCTGTAAACTCCATCGTTTCTATTGATATCGGCGGTGGAAACATTATCACAGCAACCATCTCCTGTGCAGCAGTTGAAGAATTAAACCTGAAAGTAGGTTCTGATGCTTATGCAGTGATCAAGGCTACTAATGTCATGGTAGGTATTGATGAATAAACTTTACACAGCTCAGGAGGTCGCAGACCGTCTGAAGATCAAAAAGACAACGGTCTATGAACTTATCAAGCGCGGTGAGCTGGAATCTTCCAAAATCGGAAAACAACTCAGGGTCAGCGAAGAGCAGTTGACACAGTATCTTAACAGAAGCAGTTCCGGCAATTCCGAAAGCGGGCAGGATATTCCATACACTTCTGTTAATTTTGAACCTGAGAGCTCTCTGCTGAAGAGAGATTATCTGCTTCATTCCAGTGGTATCATTTTAGGCGGCCAGACTTCTGCCGCCCTGGAGCTTCTTCTCGGCAAAATGTCCGCTCATCCTGATGGCCTTCCTGTCCTGCAGTCTCATATGAATGACTATAACGGACTTTATTCCCTGTATTTCGAAAAGGCACATATCGCTGCTACCAGTCTGGATATAGATGATATCCGTCACCTGGTTCCCGGAATCCCGCTGATACTTCTTTCTTTATATAAATACTCTGTCGGCTTCTATGTACAGGCCGGAAATCCTGAAAAGATTTCTTCTGTGGAGGACCTGACGGATCCGAAAGTTGTTTTTATGAATCGCGAAAAGGGAAGTGCCCGCAGGGTTTATCTGGACCGTCTGTTAAAAGAACGGGGAATCTCTTCTGAAAAAATCAGCGGATATAGAAATGAAGCTGTCTCTGATATGTCATCTGCATCTGCTGTTTTTGAGCACAGAGCGAATGTTGCTTTTGGAGAAGAAATGATCGCACGTTACTTTCCGGGACTTGATTTCGTCCCTGTGACTGATATGCAGATGTATCTGGCAATTCCTGCGGAATCTGTGAGAAAGCCGGGGTTCTCTGCTCTTGTGGAAATTGTACAGTCTGAAGATTTCAAAACTGAGATTCATCATCTGACAGGTTATGATACCTCTTATACCGGCGAAATGATCTGCATATAAGAAACCTGTAACATAATAAAAAGCCCTGCTGTCCGGGATATACGCTTATGACGTACATGCCGCTTATACAGCAGGGCTTTTCTTATACATTATTTACAACCAAGAAGTGTTTTTCCGATAAAGTATCCAAGCACCAGAATACCAAGTGCGATTCTGTACCATCCGAATGCCTTAAAGTCATGTTTCTTTATGTATCCCATCAGGAACTTGATCGCGATAATGGAAACTACAAATGCCACTACCATTCCCACGATCAGGATCATCACCTCTGTTCCTGTGAAAGAAAAACCGAATTTCAGGATTTTCAGAAGACTGGCTCCGAACATGACCGGGATTCCCAGGAAAAAGGTAAATTCTGCTGCTACTGTACGGGAGGTTCCTGCAAGGATACCACCGATAATGGTGGAACCTGAACGGGATGTACCCGGAACTACGGAGAGTACCTGGAACAGACCGATGATGAGTGCAGTCTTAAATGACAGATTTTCCAGATTTGTACAGGTTGGTCTTCTTCTCTTGTTATAATTCTCAATGACAATGAAGAGGATACCATATACGATCAGTGCAATGGCAACTACTACATAGTTATTAAATTTCTCTTCAATGACATCATTAAACGGAAGTGCGATAACAATCGTCGGTATACAGGCTACTATAATTTTAAACCAGAGTACCCATTTCTCTTTATCACAGAACTTCTCCACAAAAGTAAGAATTCCTCTGGATACTGCACCATGCCTGTTAAGCACTGCCTGCTGTTTCTTTGAAATTGGTCTGATATAAAACGGCCACAATTTGTTCCAGTAGAGAACTACAACCGCGAGGATCGCGCCAAGCTGGATCACTACGAAAAACAGATTCTTAAAATCCTCTGTCACATTCAGTTTCAGAAACTCATCCACCAGGATCATATGTCCGGTACTGCTGATCGGGAGCCATTCTGTGATTCCCTCTACGATTCCAAGGAAAATGACCTTTAACAGTTCAATAAAATCCATAATCTTTCCCTTCCTGTTTTCTTTTTTGTTGTTATTCTTATTTACAACGATTTTCAACCGGATCAGACAGGTTTCTGCCAGATAATAAGTAATGCAAAAGACCCACATATATCTATCTGACCCACTGTAAATACCCATATGATTATATTACACACCATGCCACTGATACAACTGTAATCTGTATTTTTCCTGCTGATTCTATAAGATAAAAACAGCCGCCTTTTCTCCGACAGAGAAAATTACGGCTGCTTTTCATCATTTCATATTATTTATCAGTTCTTTATCTTCTTGCAATCGTAGCAATATCAATAAGAGATAAATTGTTCAGGTCTGTATTCTCAAGGCTGGTTGCCAGTGCTTCTGCTGTATCCAGAGAAGTAAGGACATTGACACCTGTCTCGATGGCGTTACGTCTGATGACGAAACCATCTTTCTGATGCTCTACACCCTGTGGTGGAGTATCGATGACAACGTCGATCTTATGACCAAGGATAAGATCCATAAGGTTCGGTGCAGGCTGCTCCAGCTTATTTGTACGGATAACTTTGATTCCGTTTTCTTTGAGGACTTTTGCAGTTCCCAGTGTAGCATAGATTCTGTATCCAAGTGCTTCGAATCTTCTTGCGATCGGGATGATATCCTGTTTGTCTTCGTCTTTAACAGTGATGATCATGTTTTTATGTTTCGGAAGACGGATACCTGCTCCGATAAATGCTTTGTAAAGCGCTTCATTGAATGTCTCAGCAATACCAAGGCACTCACCTGTTGACTTCATTTCCGGTCCAAGACTGATATCAGCACCGCGGATCTTCTCAAATGAGAAGACAGGCATCTTGATCGCATAGTGTTTTGCTTCCGGCTGAAGTCCCGGTTCATAGCCCATGTCTTTCAGCTTGTATCCAAGGATTACCTTCGTTGCAAGAGGAACGATCGGAATTCCTGTTACCTTGCTGATGTACGGTACAGTACGGCTGGAACGAGGATTAACCTCGATCACATATACATCATCTCCAAGAACAATGAACTGGATGTTGATCATACCGATAACATGCAGTGCTCTTGCAAGACGTCTGGTGTATTCTGCAATTGTCTCTTTTGCTTTCTCGCTGATGGTCTTAGCCGGGTATACGGAAATACTGTCACCGGAGTGGATTCCGGCACGCTCGATATGTTCCATAATACCAGGAATCAGGATATCCTCGCCATCGCATACAGCATCTACTTCGATTTCCTTACCCATCAGGTATTTATCAACAAGGATCGGGTGCTCCTGTGCGATCTGGTTGATCACACCGATATACTCTTCTACGTCCTCATCGCTTACAGCGATTCTCATGCCCTGACCACCAAGTACATAGGAAGGACGAACCAGAACAGGATAACCCAGCTCATTTGCTGCTTTCTTAGCTTCCTCAGCAGTAAATACTGTCTGTCCCTTTGGTCTCGGGATCTCGCATTTTTCAAGAATCTCATCAAAGAGCTCACGGTCCTCTGCTGCATCTACGTTCTCCGCAGATGTTCCGAGAATCTTAACGCCCATCTTTGTCAGTGCTTCTGTTAATTTGATAGCTGTCTGACCACCGAACTGTACAACTGCTCCGTCCGGTTTCTCGATATTTACTACATTCTCAACATCTTCCGGTGTCAAAGGCTCGAAATACAGTTTATCTGCAATATCAAAGTCTGTACTAACTGTTTCCGGGTTGTTGTTGATGATGATGGTTTCATAGCCTTCTTTTGCAAATGCCCATGTACAGTGTACGGAACAGAAGTCGAACTCAATACCCTGGCCGATACGGATCGGACCGGAACCAAGTACCAGGATTTTCTTTTTATCCGGTGTTGCTACTGCTTCATTCTCTGTGCCTTCATCGCCGTATACAGAATAGTAATATGGTGTTGCTGCCGCAAACTCTGCAGCACAGGTATCAACCATCTTATATGCCGCTTTAATCTGATATTCTTCACGAAGAGCTTTAATCTCTTCTTCTGTCTTGCCTGTTAGACGTGCAACGATGTAGTCCGGGAATTCCATGCGTTTTGCTTCAAGGAGAAGCTCTTTTGTGAGCTTTCTGGTCTTAAGAGCATTTTCCATGCCTACAAGGATTGCAATCTTATCGATGAACCAGATATCAATCTTTGTGATGTCGTGAAGCATGGACTGTGGCATACCACGACGGATTGCTTCTGCAATCTTCCAGATTCTGCGGTCATCTACGATTTCCAGCTCTGCAAGGAGTTCCTCGTCTGTAAGCTGTGTGAAATCATAGGACATCAGGCTGTCTACGTGCTGTTCAAGAGAACGGATGGCTTTCATCAGGGCACCTTCGAAGTTATGGCAGATACTCATAACCTCACCTGTTGCCTTCATCTGAGTAGTAAGGGTTCTCTTTGCAGTAATAAATTTATCAAATGGAAGTCTCGGAATCTTAACTACGCAGTAGTCAAGCATTGGCTCGAAACTTGCATATGTTTTTCCTGTGATCGCATTCGGAATCTCATCCAGTGTGTAACCCAGGGCAATCTTTGCTGCAACCTTTGCGATCGGGTAACCTGTTGCCTTACTTGCAAGTGCAGAGGAACGGCTTACACGCGGGTTTACCTCGATTACACAGTATTCAAAGCTGTCCGGTTTCAGAGCGTACTGAACGTTACATCCACCTGTGATTCCAAGTTCTGTGATGATGTTCAGGGCTGAAGTACGGAGCATCTGATATTCTTTATCTCCCAGTGTCTGAGATGGAGCAACTACGATAGAGTCACCTGTGTGGACACCAACCGGATCAATGTTCTCCATGTTGCAGACTGTGATGCAGTTTCCTGCACTGTCACGCATTACTTCATATTCAATCTCTTTCCATCCTGCGATGCAGCGCTCTACCAGAACTTCACCTACACGTGAAAGACGAAGACCATTCTCCAGGATTTCACGAAGTTCATATTCATTATGAGCGATACCGCCGCCGCTTCCACCGAGTGTGTAAGCAGGACGGAGAACTACCGGATAACCAATGATGTTTGTAAATGCAAGACCATCTTCTACTGTTGTAACAACCTTGGATGCTGCGATCGGCTCACCGATCTTCTCCATGGTATCTTTAAATTCCTGACGGTCCTCCGCTTTCTTGATTGTCTGGGCAGTTGTACCGATCAGTCTTATATTGTGTTCTTTGAGGAAACCTTTCTCATCCAGCTCCATGGCAAGGTTTAATCCCGCCTGGCCGCCCAGTGTAGGAAGGACGCTGTCCGGTTTCTCTTTCAGGATAAGCTGTTCTACTACTTCTACTGTCAGAGGCTCGATATAAACTCTGTCAGCGATATCTTTATCTGTCATGATGGTTGCAGGGTTGGAGTTAAGAAGAACAACCTCAATGCCTTCTTCTTTCAGGGAACGGCATGCCTGTGTTCCTGCATAGTCAAACTCTGCTGCCTGGCCGATGATAATCGGGCCGGAACCAATTACAAGTACTTTTTTAATGTCTTTATTTCTTGGCATTATTTATTTCCTCCCATCATATCCATAAATCTGTCAAACAGGTAACTGGAATCCTGCGGTCCCGGGCATGCTTCAGGATGGAACTGTACAGTAAAGATATTCTTTCCTTCGTATGCCATACCTTCGTTTGTGCCGTCATTGACGTTAACGAATGCAGGTTTTGCAATGTTTTTCTCTTCAAGTCCCTCAGCATCTACTACATAACCATGGTTCTGGGAAGAAATGTAAACACGTCCTGTTGCAAGGTCTTTGACCGGATGATTTCCGCCTCTGTGTCCGTATTTCATCTTATGAGTATCTCCACCTGTTGCAAGAGCCATAAGCTGATGTCCAAGACAGATTGCAAAGATCGGAACTTCAGAATCATATAATTTTTTTATTTCCTTTATAATAGAAGTACATTCCTTTGGATCTCCAGGGCCGTTACTTAACATAATGCCATCCGGATTTGCCTCCAGAATCTCTTCCGCAGGTGTCAGTGCCGGATAAATTGTAACCTCACATCCTCTTTCATTCAGGGAACGTGCAATGTTTCTCTTTGCTCCCAGGTCAAGAAGTGCTACTTTCGGACCGTCGCCTTTTAAAATCTCTTTCTCGCGGCATGTTACCTTCTCTACTACCTTACCTGTTGTATATGCTTTTAACTGGGGGATAATTGTATCTAAATCATAATTTTCATTGACGGTGATCATACCGTTCATGGTACCTTTCTCACGAAGGATCTTCGTTAAGGCTCTGGTATCAATTCCGGCAATACCTGGAATATCATGCTTTGTTAAGAAATGCTGAATCGTGTCCACGCTTCTGAAATTACTTGGGACACGGGATAATTCGCGGACAATAAAGCCGTCCACCCATGGCTTTGATGACTCCTGGTCATCATAACAAATTCCGTAATTCCCAATGAGGGGATAAGTCATACATACTGCCTGTCCTGCATAGGAAGGGTCGGTCATTACTTCCAGATAACCGGTCATGGAAGTATTAAAGACGATTTCGCTGATAACGTCTCTCGTTGAACCAATGCTTGTACCTTTGAACACATGGCCATCTTCTAATATCAGAAATGCTTTCATACAATCTCCCTTTCTTATCTTTATATTGTGTCTATCACTTATTTTTTCCTAAATCTTCAAGATTGTATCACAGCAAAGTGCTTTTTTCAACCTTATAAGGTACTAAAAATAATTAAGTTGATATTAAAAACTTTTTTGTAATTTCAGGCAGATCCAATCACATGCATTCACTGCTTTCTCACATCCAAATACCTCTATAAAATTTAAATCATCCTCTTCTCTGTGCAACTCTACACCGGATAACTGCTCCGCAGTTTATCAGAAGAAGCTTACACTTCTACGTAACAAATTGTGCGTTTTGAGGATACTGTAAAAAAAATTAAAAAAATTTCAAAAAAGCTATTGACTTTTATCCATACATCGGTTATTATAAATGAGCAGTCGCGAGAGAGCGATTGATAAATAAGAAATGCAGAAGTGGCGGAATTGGCAGACGCGCAGGCTTCAGGTGCCTGTGGTAGCAATATCGTGTGGGTTCAAGTCCCATCTTCTGCATTATTTTTTTACTCAAAAAAGGAAACTGATACAGTTTCCTTTTTTTCTGTTCTTATGATACAAAAGACATCAGATAACGGTAAATCTTCCATGTGGTTTCATTATCGTAATGAGTTCCGTCTGTTGTTTTATATCCCTGCTTTTTCAGATAAGAATAAAGATCTGCATATTTCGCACCGGCAACTTCTTTTTTCATTCTGGCATTGAAATCTTCGATTTCCTCATTTGTTACATAAGGATCTTTGGTTACCTGTCCCACTGCCACAATATAGACATCCGCTCCCTGCGCTTTCCATTTTGGAATCTCCTCATTCAGCAGACTGATATAATTTGAAATATTGTATACATCATTAACACCAAGCCAGACAAAAATATCTTCATTTCCTTTCATCTGCTCCTGCAAGGTCTTCAGGGCAGTATCTCTAAGCCATTTATACCCCATTCCAACCTCACATATCCATGTGATGTTATCGTTCTCCACAACATCTTTCATCATATCTGTTCTGGAATCTCCGATCATAATAGTCTTTCGCATTACCGCCTCTGACGGATCACTCAGTTCAGAATATACAACGTTTCCCTGATTTCGTACATATGCCCGTATTCTGTAATAATAAGTCTTTCCTGAAACAGTACCTGTATCTGTATAACTGAATGTTGTATTGCCGGAAACTATATTGATTCTTTTATATCCTCTGTCCTCGGATTCTGACCGGAATATCTGATATCCTTCTGCAGTTTTGATTTTTTTCCATTTGATCAGGGTTCCGCTTTCTTCTCTCACTCTTATCCGGGTGATCACAGGTTTTCCGGGAGCTGTTTTTATCTCCAGTGCTTTCGATGATGGGCTGTACAGAGTTTTGTTTCCCTGTTTCAGATAAGAACGTATCTTATAAGTGTAGAGCTTATCTTCAGAACCTGTCAGTGTAAAACTGGTAATGTTCCTGTTCTTGATCCTTCCCACGCATTTGTATTTCCCGTAGGCTTTATAATACAGAAAAATCTGATAGCCGGAGGCCTTCTTTACTTTATTCCAGTTCAGAGTCACTCTGTTTCCGGCTGCTGTTCCGGACAATACCGGTGTTTCCGGTTTTGCAGATGCTGCGGATGCCGATACTGTTCCAAACAGCATTACCGCTATCAACCAAAATAAAGAGAAACTCTTTCTGATATATTTCACATGACATTCCTCCCATCTATAACAATTCATCTATAGCAATACCGGACTGTCCACAGTATTTTACGGAATTGCCATAATCAAAGAGCCGGCTCTGTAAAAGATATCTGCTCTCACATCGCCGGCTTGATTTTATACTGTTCTCAATTATTTTTGTATTATTTGACTTTCACGCTCTTCACTGCGCTGTAACCTGTATATACCTTGGCAGATCCTACCATCTTATATGCGCGTGCTCTGAAATAATAAGTTTTACCACTTGTCAGTTTTGTCTTATTTGCGGTCAGCTTTGTAGTTCCTTTTACAACCGTACCCTTCTGGGATTTCTTGGATGATCCACAGTAAACATCATATCCGTCTGCACCTGCAACAGCCTTCCAGCTTACGGTTGCCACACCTTTTTTGGTGGACTTCACAGAGATTGCCGGCTTTGTACCTGTTGCTGTAGCTTTCACTTCTGCGGAATTTGACCAGGATCTGAGGTTCTTATTGGCATCTTTTACCTGTACAGTTGCTGTAACTCTGTATGTGTAGGCTGTTCCTGTAGAAATCACATTATCTGTGTAATCTTCTCCAAACTCTGCGTCAGCCAGATCACCATTATCCCATGTTTTAACAGTTTCATATGCACCGTTGCCTGTTTTCTTCTCCAGTTTGTAAGAAGCATCATCTGTACTGGAACCAACGTTTACCACGATCTGATCCCATGTTGCAGATGTGATGGATGCAGTTGCCTTCAGCATTTTGACCTTGGATGAAACTCCTGCATCACAGCTGAACTGCTGAGGTACGGCAATCCATTCCGGTGTAAAGTCAATAGAAGGTGTCTTACTCAGTGAGTTTCCGTCAAGGTATAAGGAAACTACCTGAGACCCTTCCTTGCTGTTTTCCAGTTTCAGATTTGTGATCTTATTATTTCTAAGATCAAGGATTCCCTGAAATCCGGCACAGTTAAATGAAGTGATGGCATTATTGGAGGCATTGACTTCTGAAAGACTCTTTACATAATCAGTATCTCCGATGTTCAGTCCTGCATTTGCCTGTGTGGTAAATTTATTGGAGCTTGCATCTACGAAATCCAAGTTCTTCAGATATTTCTTGGAAGGCATTACTACCTTTGTCAGTTTATTGCTTCCATACTTCACTACACGAAGATTTGTGCATTTGCTGAGATCCAGAGTTCCTGCAAGACTGTTATTACTCAGATTCAGATATGCAACTTTTGTATTCTTTGTAATATTTACAGAAGTAAGTTTGTTATTTGCCGCAAACAGATCTGTCGCATAGGTAAAACGTTCAATGCCTTTCAGGTTGGAAATTCCAAGCCCTGAAACATCAATCGTCTTGGCTGCTTTGATCTCTGCCGCTGAAAGTTTCTTATCCTTGTCTGTATCAATATTGTCTAAAACATACTGGCGGAACTTTGCATCCGGGAAGTTCGCTGAACTGACTGCTACTGCTGATGATGCTTCAGCAGCATCAGACTGAAATTCAGATCCGTCCTCTACCTCCGGAGCTTCCTCTTCTGCTGAGCCAACAGACTGTTCTTCTACTGTTGATGTATCATCACTAAAATCAGCAGCCTGAACACTGATACCGGAAGTCATCATAGCTGCACTGATCATTCCTGCGACTAATAACTGATTTAATTTTCTGTTTTTCATCTTTCCCTCTCCTGTTCGTAATTTTCATACCTTTTGATACGATATAAAATTATCATATTCCATATCAGTTTGCAACATATTTTTAATTATACTGTAATTATCTGGTAAATCTGTAAAAATAATTTACCCTGCAGTTACTTACTTCTCTTCCATTGTTTCTTTTTCCACTGGTGTTTCTTCCACCGGCTGTTCCTGTGCTGGTTCTGTTTCTGCTGTTTTCTCTGTCTCTGGTTCTTCCGGCTGTAATTCTTCTGCCGGTGTTTCTTCCGGCTCATTACTCCCATCTTCATCTTCATCTGAAGACACAATGTCATTTTCCACATTCTTCGCCGGTTCCGGAGTCGGGCATGGCGTTCCGCAATACGGACAGAAACTTACATTAATATCTACCTCCCGCTCGCAGGACGGGCAGATTTTCTCTCCTTTCAGATTCGCCGCATTATCCTTATACTCCCTGATTTTCAGATAATGCTGATCAATCTCCTGACATAAAGCACTTAACTCACTATCAATTCCATCACCCTGAGAATGTCGTCTGTAAACAATATCACCGATATCAACTTTGATTTTCTCAATAATGCGCTCTTCTCCTGTGATTTTACTTCTTATCTTCTGCGCCTCGATCGTCTGCTCTGCGCGGGCACCTAATTCTCTTGTTGTCTTTCCCAGTTCCTTCGTTGTTTTTGAAAATGTCTTAACTAATCCATCAAAAAAATCTGTTCCCATAATATTTACTCCCTTCCATTATTGTCCTCATAATGCAAGAACAAAACTATTTTAATTAATGACTACCCTCCAGCAGGATCGGCTCCTGTCCGCGAAGAAGAATCCTCGGACCACCGTTTCCTTCTATGTATTCTCTTGTGATCACAACCTCTCCTATGCTGTCATCTTTCGGAATCTCATACATGATATCCAGCATATACTCTTCCAGTATCGCGCGAAGTGCCCTGGCACCTGTATCTCTCTCCAGTGCTTTCGCAGCAATTGCATGAAGCGCCCCGTCTTCAAATTCCAGTTTCACTTCATCCAGTGCAAGAAGTTTCTGATACTGTTTAAGAATCGCATTCTTCGGCTCCTGCAGGATCTTCACAAGCATATCCTCATTCAATCCGTCCAGAGTAAAGATAATCGGAAGTCGTCCGATAAATTCCGGAATCATTCCAAAACTGCGGATATCCTCCACTGTTACTTTCTGAAGCAGATGAGGATCATTATCATATTTATCCTTCAGGTCTGCATAAAAACCGATAGATGCCTGCTTGTTCAGCCTTTCTTTAATGATATTCTCCAGATCAGGAAAAGCACCGCCACAGATAAACAGAATATTACGTGTATTAACAGTTACAAGCGGTACCATTGCGTTTTTGCTGTTTGCACCTACAGGAACTTCCACCTCACTTCCCTCAAGAAGCTTCAGCATTCCCTGCTGCACTGCCTCACCACTGACATCTCTCTGGTTGGTGTTCTTCTTCTTGGCAATCTTGTCAATCTCATCAATGAAAATAATACCATGCTCGGCACGCTCCACATCATTATCTGCCGCTGCCAGAAGTTTGGAAACAACGCTCTCTATATCATCGCCAATATAACCGGCTTCTGTAAGAGAAGTGGCATCTGCAATTGCAAGCGGCACATCCAGAAGTTTCGCCAGGGTTTTAACCAGATAGGTTTTACCGCATCCGGTTGGTCCGATCATCAGCATATTAGATTTCTCAATTTCAATCTCATCCATTGTATCTGTTGCCACACGTTTATAGTGATTGTAAACCGCTACAGACATTACTTTCTTGGCTTTCTCCTGACCGATCACATACTGGTCAAGGGTTTCTTTGATCTTATGGGGAGCAGGAATATTTTTCAGATCCAGAACCGGTTTTTCCTGTTTCTTTTTCTTTTTTTCTTTCTTTGGCTGCTGCACCGGATTCTGGAAGCTGCCCAGATCGATCATACTCACATTCGGCATATTCAACAGGTCAGAATAATTGAACTTACCCTCATTAAACTGCTGATTCATAGAATTAAAGCTCTTCTGCATACAATCTGTGCAGACATGTATGTTATTTGGAAGTTCGATCATCGGACCGGCCTTGCTCTCAGGTCTGCGGCAGAGAAAACAGAATTTTTCGGATTTGTTTCTCTTTTTCTCTGTATCTTCGCTGCTGTCTATTATTTCATCATCATTATAGTTCTCGCTCATAATGACTCCTTTCTATATCCTCTTATTCGTAACAGTACAGTGCTCTTGCAGGATAGCAGGCCGCTGGATCATTACGCTTATTTAACTGAATTATATCATACAATTCCCTTATAACAAAATGAAAGTTTTATAAACACAAAAAGAATCTTGCCCGGGTTACTGTTCACTGATAATATATAAAAGACACCGCCGCATGGGCGATGTCTTTTGTTTTATTCATTGTCCGGTCTGGTGCCGAGAGTCAGTTCTATAGTATTTTCTTCATATTCCCCATTAGTGGCTCTTGCAATAACTGCCTCAATCTTCTCTCCCGATTTATAATACTGCAGTTTATCCAGTAGATCATCACCATCACTGACTTTCTGTCCGTCGAATTTTACGATGATGTCGCCTTTACAGATACCTGCCTCCTGTGCCGGAGAATCATCCTCCACACTTCTTACAAAGGCGCCTGTGGGCATATTATACATCTCAATTGCCTCTGTGGTCAGATTGGCAAGACTTACTCCCAGATATCCTTTTTTGCTGCTGTCTACTTTCTCCCTGGTCTCACGATTCATCAGTTCTTCCAGAATAGGCTTTGCCTTGGAAATAGGAATGGCATATCCCATACCTTCTACAGCACTGTCTGCGTATTTTGCAGAATTGATGCCGATCAGCTCGCCTTTCATATTCAAAAGTGCACCACCACTGTTACCCGGATTGATTGCCGCATCCGTCTGGATCAGTCCTGTACTGTTCGTTCCATCATCTGTAGAAATCGTCCGGTTCAATGCACTTATCCAGCCTGATGTTACAGACTGACCATATCCAAGCGCATTACCGATCGCAACTACCTGCTGCCCTACTGCCAGATCATCCGAACTTCCTATCTGAGCAATCTTGATCTGATTTAAAGTGTCCTCAGGGATATCCGATTTCTTCACCGCAACTACTGCCAGATCATTATCAGCATCTGTACCCTTAATCTTGGCACTGACCGCATCCTCTACATTCAGATCTCCATTATCTCCCGCATTCACAGTCTCTGTCTCTGCATTTGCCACATCATCCCCGATAAAGCAGACACTCAGAGTTGTAGCTCCATCCACCACGTGATTATTCGTTGCGATCAGAAGCTCATCATCATTATCTCCAACGATAATCCCTGAACCTGTTGACGCACTCTTATATTGGTGGGAACTATATCCGAAAAAGCTTGGTATTTCCTGAACACTGACCGTAGTGATCGCAACTACAGAAGGCATGGAAGCCTGAGCCACTGCTGCTACTGTTCCATTCTCAGAGTCAGACAGCACCTTATCGGCAGTGCTGTCATCTGATGCCGTTTCCTGAAGATCCACACTGTCTGTAGTTTTAATCTGCACCGAAGACTTACCTGTATTCAGGAATCTGTCTGCTGCAAAATTTGCCGCCTGAAATACAACTGCCGCCACCAGGCCAAAGATCACAGCCAATGCGATTGTCGCCCCTGCTTTTTTCTGAAAAGAATTCTGATTTCTTCTGTGTCCAGAGGGACCGGATGGTTTCAAAACAGTTCTCTGTTCTTCATGGAACTGATAATGTTCATATCTGGGCTGCTGACCGGAATCATCTGTTTTTTCACCCAGGTTTCTTTCATCATTCATGTAATCTGCTCCCTTCTGTTCCTGTATTACTGTTTATCGGAACACTCCCCGAAATAAACAATGATCTGTAACTGTTTTATTTCTGCACAGTTACAGCAATTCTTCTCCTGAACTCTGGAATCAGTATATCAATTAATTGTGTTCAAAATGTGACAATTATCGTAAATTGGCGTGTCTTAAGGTCATCCTCTTACCTTTATTTTCTGTTCCAGTAATATGGACTCATGGTACATGCAAGAACAACTTTCCGGGGAAGTTTTCTGTATCTTTTCCCCAGAAAATATCCTGCATATTTCATTCCGCTCTGCCAGATCAGCTGAGGAATCAGCCAGAAGTGTCCCGTTCTTATCAGATAGCCCAGGCTTCTTTTTACCAGACGGATTCCCTCTCCCTCAGAAGGTACTCCTTCAAAAATTTCCGGATGCTCTGCCTGGGATACTCCCAGATCGAAGTTTCTGTGAAACTGCTGCCTTCCGGAATAATTATGGGAATGATACACTCTCGCATCTGCTGCATAGACAACTGAATAGCCTTTCTGAATCATTGTTCCGGCACAGATCATATCTTCATTGAAAATCGCCCGCTCTGTAAAACCGCCTGTTTTCAGATAAATCCCTTTATCATAGGCCGCACACACATTAGAACAGAAATAGGTCTTGATCCCGTACTTATCAATATCAGCCAGCGACTTTACCGAGGACTGCTCCGGATAATTAAAAGAACGGGTATAACGTTCCAGAAAGCGACAGTCTGCCCTGGGTAATTGTCTTGCATAGGCTGCTCCTGCACCCGGATTTTCACTGACAGCACAGACAAGATTTCCAATTACTTTTCTATCAGCAGGGAGAGCATCCTGTGTCATAAAGATCATAATATCTGCATTCGAAAGTTCTGCTGCCCTTCTTCTGGTTCCGCCATGATCAAAATCCTTCTGTTCCAGGTGATGAACCTCAAGGATCGGACATTTCTCCCATTCTCTGTTCCAGTACTGCTCTCCCGTATTCATAACCAGAATCCTGCGGGGACGGTATTCCTGTTCTTCCAGACTGTGCAGCAGTTCTCCAAATTCTCTGCCGGGACGATAGGCAGGAATGATTACATCAACTGTCGCAGTGTCATTATATTTTTCCTTATGCGTCATCCTCAACACTCCTTATCTGAAAAGAGGACCATCCTTTCCAACAGATGGTCCTCTTTTCTATTATTTATATTTTTATAGCAGTTCCCTGTTACTGTTCTTCAGAACTTGCTCCGGAATCTGCTGCTGAATCATCGCTGAATCCATCGTCGCCGCCGGTCTCATCGCCACCGGTGTCATCGCCGCCGTCGTAGTCTCCACCACCAGTGTCACTGCCGGTGTCATCGCCGCCATTATCATAACTGCCGTCATCACCACTGTTATCATAATCGCCACCGCCGCCATAATCTCCGCCGCCATTATCATAACCGCCATCATAACCACCGTTATCATAATCATTGTCATAATCATAATCGCCGCTGTTATCCGTACTGCCGGAGGTATTATCGCCGGACCATACAAAAGTGTCATTTGCATTTGTGGTATCAGTGTCCTGTGTCGTAGTCTTGGCTGCATCATCCAGCTTACTTTCTCCGCCGACGATCTCAAGTATCTTATTACTGCGGGCCACTACCTCAGAAGACGGAGTATAATCCTGATCATCATACAGGAACTTGTGAAGTTCAACTACATTGTTCTCAAGATCAGTAGGAACAATAATACTTCCCTTGATATTGGAGAATTTAAACTTCTGCGGGAATCCCGTACTGTCTGTAAATTTATATCCGATCAGAGTCGGAATAAGTCCCAGAATATCCTGCTTTGAAAGAGATGTTGTAACCATCGGGAATACATCATCCATAATCTTAAAGATAGAAGAAAGACCTGCTATCTTCGCCTTATCAAAGAGCATTCCAAGTACTCGTCTCTGACGCTCTGTACGTCCCATATCCAGACTTGCAGTATAACGGATACGGCAATAGGATGTCGCCTGTACGCCGTTCAGATGATAAGTTCCTACAATTGCTTCCTGATCTTCCGGCTTTGGCTCCGGTTTCTCGAGCGGAGTGTAGTCTTTTCCTGTCAGCTTGGATGTTTCCACGCAATAGTTATTCATATGTTCAATTTCCGCATAAGATAACGGAATATCAAGACCGCCAAGATCATCTATCACTTCTACAAGTGCGGAAAAATCAGCCGTCGCATAATCGGAAATATCCAGATCCAGGTTTGTATTTAACATGGTGATCGCCTGTTCCGGACCACCCAGCGCATAGGCTGCATTTGCCTTCGTATAGGTATCATCTCCAACATTGAGAAGTGTATCTCTGTATACGGAAACCATACGCACTTCTTTTGTATCGTTGTTTACACTCACAATGATCATGGTATCACTGTTCTGTGCAGAATACTGGGAGCCTTCCCCTCTGGTATCAATACCAAACAGCACATAGGTCTTGTATCCTGTCATCTTTGGTGCTTCCTGGTTTACGACTATTTTTTCCTTTTTCAGTTCCGGCTGCTCGATCTTATCCAGCCTGGAAGAAATCTGTCCATACACATACAGCCCGCCAATAAACAGCAGCAGTACAATGATCTCAAGCACAAACAGTACTTTTTTCTTTTTTCCTGGTTTAGCCATGACTTTTTCCCCTTATCTTAATATGCATTTTTGTTTATAAATCCCTTGAAAAATGTAAGGAATATAATCTTGATATCCAGCCCTATGCTCCAGTTTTCAATGTAATAAAGGTCATATTCGATTCTTTTTCTTATGGATGTGTCTCCGCGGTAACCATTCACCTGAGCCCAGCCGGTAAGTCCCGGGCGAACCTGATGTTTCACCATATATCTCGGGATTTCTTCTCTGAATTTCTCTACAAAAAACGGCCGCTCCGGTCGTGGTCCCACAAGGCTCATGTTACCCTTCAGTATGTTGAAAAGCTGTGGCAGTTCATCAATACTGGTGTGACGCATAAACTTTCCGATGGGTGTTACTCTTGGGTCATTCTTTACTGTCCATGCCTTCTTCTCTTCCGATTCCGGCTGTACTTCCATGGAACGGAACTTATACATCCGAAAAGTCTGGTTATGAAGTCCAACCCTCTCCTGTTTATAGATCAGTGGTCCCGGTGATGTCAGCTTAATGATAGCACACATTAACAGCATCAGCGGTGAGGTTACTATGATTCCAACAATAGATCCTGCAATGTCCATCGCCCGCTTGACCAGTGCATTGAATGTATTGTTCAACGGTACATAACGGATATTGATAACCGGAAGTCCCAGTATATCTTCTGTGTATGGTTTTGTCGGAATGATCTTATTATAATCCGGGATAAACTTGGTGTGTACTCCGGATTTTTCACACAGTGCTACAATCTCTTCCAGGCGGTAATATTCACTTAAGCCCAGAGTGATCGCTATTTCATCCAGCCGGTTCTCCGGAAGTATTATATTCAGATTGGCAATCCTTCCAAGAACTTTGATTCCCTTGTACTCTGTTCCTGCCGGAACATTGTCATCCAGTATTCCGCGGATCACATATCCCCACTGAGGATTGGCAAGAACTCTGTCAATGTATTCCTCTGCTGCGCGGCTGTATCCCACACAGATCATCTGTTTCTGATTCAGTCCCTTCTCTCTCATATCTCTCAGAAGAGCGAAAATCAACATTCGGGCACACCACTGAAGCACAATATTGATTACATAAAACATAATATAAGTAGAACGGGAAAAATCGCTCTCATCTATCATGTAAAATGTAAACATCAGAATAAGGAGCCCAAGCGAGTTGGCCTTTACAATATTAGCCAATACAAGCCGACGCCCCTGCATCCGCATGGGAGTATACAATGTGAAAGCCTGATACAACAACAGATAAACCGGTACAATAAAAACCAGCATCAGCATATACTGCTGAAAGCTTCTGGTTCTGACTGCTGTTGCTGCCATAGGACCAACAAAACGGATCAGCCATGCCAGAAAATATGACAGTACCAGTACAATTGCATCAATGATCATATGGAGACGACTGAAATTCTTTTCATTGTCCTTTAGCAATCTTTTGTCACCTCATTTTTTTATCGTTTCTATATTATAATAGTTGTTTTATAAAAGCAATAAAAATTTATCTTTCTTTCTTATCATCCGCACAAACGCCTGAAGATATTCACCCACAATTCAACTTGAATCCCAAAATAGTTTGACAGATTTTGAAATTTAAAAGGTATTTTATGATTTTTTTTGCTGATCTGGAATCCATTCTTAATTCCCGCAATATACTCTCTTCCGAATCCTTTCAGCGTAAAAAACAGAATTTTGATTCCAAATCCTGCAACAAGAAACGGAAGATTGATAATAATCTGTAACACCGGCATATTTTTGTATATCAGATAAATATTATTTCTGGAAGAATACCGGATCTTGAACTGATTATATCTGGATCCGCTGGTACCGCTTCCCACATGGTATACCATGGCATCAGGTGCATACCAGTTTTCATATCCGTAGATTCTGGCCCGGTATCCCACGTCCATGTCCTCCAGATATGCAAAATGTTCTTCGTCAAAATATCCCAGTTCATCAAAGATCTTCTTTCTGTAAATAGCAGCTCCTGCGCAGGAAGCAAAAATCTTCTCTTCCTTTTCATAGGTATGGATATCTTTCCCCTTACCTCTTGCATAAGCCCATCCAAGCGCGCAGTAATAGTTTCCTGCATCATCCAGCCTGTCCCTGTCATGAAACTGAATCATTCTGGCAGCACAGGAGAAAGCTTTGGGATGCCTTTTGATGGCTGACAGCATTTCTTCTATAAAATTCTCCGTTACTTCAATATCATTGTTTAAAAGCAGTACATAAGGTGAGCGTGATGCTCTGATCCCTTCATTGACCGCTTTACAGAATCCGAAATTCTCCGGCAGTTCGATCAGATGGACCCATGGATACCTTGAAGCAACAAAAGCACAGCTTCCGTCATTGGATCCATTATCCACAAGAATTACATCAAAATTGCTTACAGTCTGACACTCCAGACCTGCAAGTACGCCATCCAGATAAGCCATCCCATTAAAATTCGGAATGATCACTGATACTTCCTGCATGATTTCCTCCCTGTCTTCTCTTTTTTCTGTCCTGCTTCTGTCTCCATTCCCGGGATTGGCTTCAGAGAATAATTCCATTTGGTAAGAGACAGGTTTTTGTTATAACAGGGATCTCCGTTTTTGAGAATGTCTATCCAGTGACATCGCATATATTCAATCTCCGTCTGAAAACGGCGCACTTTCTCCTTGCTGTCCTCAGCTCCTCTGGTCTTTGATTCCATATGATAAAGCTTCGCATAGGGATCATATACGATCAGATAGCCATTTTTTCTTACTTTCAGGCAAAGATCCACATCATTAAATGCCACAGCCAGTTCTTCTGTAAATCCTCCTGCCTGCTCAAAAACCTCTTTCTTCATCAACAGACAGGCGGCAGTCACTGCACTCATATCCTGAAGAAGGGATGCCTTATGCAGATAGCCGGTACGGTCCGCAGGCATATCTACGAACATATGCCCCGCAATACCGCCCATTCCGATCACACATCCTGCATGCTGGATTGTATTATCCGGATAAATGAGCTTTGCTCCGACACCGCCCACTTCCGGACGCTGACACACTCCAAGCATTTCTTCCAGCCAGTCTGGATTGATAGATTTTACATCATTATTCAGAAAAAGCAGATATTCTCCCTTTGCATGCGCCGCAGCAAAGTTATTAATGGCAGAATAATTAAATTCTTTTCCCCATCTCAAAAGATGGATCTTACGGTTTCCGGAAAGCTCTTTATAATATCGGAAAATCTCATCAGTGGTACTGTTATTCTCCACGATTATAATTTCAAAATTCTGATAACCGGTATTCTTCTCCAGCATTTCCAGACAGGTCTGAAGAGTCTCTTTCTCGTCTTTGTTTGGTATGATAACAGACACCAGAGGTTTTCCCTGCACCGGATATTTCACCCGGTAAAAGCCCAGATCCTGTGTATGGCTTACCTCGCCTTTCGTACCTGTTCTCTCAAGATGAGCTTCTATTGCTCTCTTGCCGGCTTCAAATGCGTACATTTTACTGGCAGGATTATCTGCAGTGGAGGCTTTGTGTGTTCTCCAGTGATACAGGATTTCCGGAACATGTAAAACCTCTCCGGCATTCTCCGTACAGCGGAAGATAAAATCGTAATCCTGAGCTCCGTCGAATTCTTTCCGGAAACCTCCGGCCTTTTCTACAATACTCTTTTGCACTACAAAAAAGTGGCAGATATAATTATTGGAACGCAGGAGATCCAGATTAAAATCCGGTTTCAGATGTGGCTGAAAATGCTCGTCCAGTTCTGTTGTAACCTTATCCTCGTCTGTATAAAGCGCATCTGCCTGCGGATGATCCTGCAGTATTTTCACGATCTCATATAATGCATTGGGTGCCAGCAGGTCATCATGGTCAAGAAGCCCCACAAATTCACCTTTTGTCATTGCAAACGCGCGGTTTGTATTCTCTGCAATGCCAAGGTTCTCTTTGAGATTGCAGAATCTTACCCGGGAATCTCCGGCTGAATATTCTGCCAGTACTTTCTGCATCTCCTCATTGTCAGGACTTGCATTTACGATACACAGCTCCCAGTTTGAATAAGTCTGAACGATCAGTGATTCTATCATCTGTCTCAAAAATTCTACAGGTGTCTGATAAGCCGGAACTGCAATGCTGATCAGCGGTGAATAATCAAATTTCTGTTTCCTCTGTGTTTCCAGTGTTTCCTCCGTCGGAATGTAAGCCCGGTACCATAGACCATATGGTACTTCTTCCGGTTCAAAACGTTCATGCAGCCTGATCCAGAATTCCTTTGGTCCATAATGCTTCATGTAGCGGAACCCTTTCCGGATCGTATAGGGGGAAAGCTTCCTGAACATTTTCGTCCACTGGATTTTTCCTCCTGCAGATGGTTTTTTACTCATATGATAACCTCGATTTTTACTATGATTTTTTATTTTAACATTGTATGATATTTTTTGCAAGAAAGGAGAGAAATGTGTTATACTGTTATTGTTTTTATGTTATCGTTTTTATGTAACTGTTCACATACAATGAACAGTTACTTTTCAACATTCTTATGCACAGGAGTATTATCTACCATGATGATAAAGAAAAAAAGAATCACTGCAGCCCTGCTGGCTCTGGGACTTGGTGCTGTCACCATGTTTTCACAGTTTCCGGTATCTGCTGCTGAAGAAACAGCCCAGAATACAGACGCCGCCGCACAGACAGCAGATCCGTCTGTCGTAGTCACCAACGATATCGACGGATGGCCCCAGGCTTCCGATATTTCGTCTACCGCAGCAATTGTAATGGAAACTTCCACTAACACAGTCCTGTATTCCAAAAATGCAGATCAGCCCCTTTACCCTGCAAGCGCAGTCAAGATCATGACCTGCCTGGTTGCTCTTGAGAACAGCAGTCTGGATGAACAGGTAACCATGACTGCAACCGGTGTTTCCGGTGTTACTGACGGAGGAGCCAATATTTCCTCACAGTTAGATGAGGTTTTCACCATGGAACAATGTTTATATGCCATCATGGTTGCCTCTGCCAATGATATCGCACTGCAGGTAGCTGAACATGTGGGAGGTTCTGTGGATGCTTTTGTACAGATAATGAATACCCGGGCACAGGAACTTGGCTGCACCAATACTGTCTTTACCAATCCTACCGGTCTTCCTGATGAGAACCAGCATATCACCGCCCATGATATGGCTCTGATCATGGAAGCAGCTATGGCAAATGACACTTTCCGCACCATTGCAGCAACTACTTCCTATACACTTCCGGCAACAAATGTTTCCGGCGGTGAACGTGTACTTACAAACAATTTTACCATGATAAACAGCACCAGCGACGGTTATTATAAACCCTGTATCGGCGGTAAGGAAGGGTACACAGAAGCTTCCGGAAGTACCCTGGTATGTGAAGCTTCCAAAAATAACATGAAGCTGGTATGCATTGTATTAAATGGCGCATCCGGTGTTACCGATAATGAAGCGATCGCGCTTCTCAATTATGGTTTTGACAATTTTGCACCCCTTACCATCGCAGACGATGATTTTAACCGTCTTTCCGGTGGTACAGTCATTGCGCCAAACGGTGCCACAGAAGATAATCTGACCACAGAAGATACTTCTTCTGACGGACAGATCACACGCCAGTATTACTTTGGAGGAACTCCTGTAGGAACTGCGATTCTGGAAGACGCAGAGCAGCAGACAAATGATGCCGCAGTAACCGGTCAGAAGAATATGGAGGCAGCACAGGCATATTCTGCTTCCCATACAACTGCTCCTTATTATATCATCGGGGCGATCGGGGCAGCATTCCTGCTGTTTTTCCTGTTCCTGATGATCAAAGTGATCAAATCCTGAAGCCTGCTTCTGAATACCAGACAGTAACCATTTCTTTGATAGATAAAATAGATAAATTTAAGGGACTTCCGCAAAAGCTTTTCATGCGGCAGTCCCTTTATTTCTTTTAAGGCAAGATTAAAAATGCCCAGCAGGCAAATGGCGAAATCACCAGCAGTACAGTCAGTACTCTGTATATCAGACTCCGCACCTTTTCATTTTTCACTGTTTTTGTCAGAATATTATTCCAGCCCAGCGTAACAAAGTACATCAGAGGATATAATGCAGGCATAAGATATCTTCCCTGTGGCTGATTATCACTGTAATAAACATAATACAGAAACAGAAATACCGGAATCATAATCAGAAATACCATCATCAAATGGAAAATACCTTCTTTATTCCACTCTCGGGATATCATCTTTGTTTTAATCTTCCATCTGTCATTTCCAACTGCTTTCCGCTGTGCAACATACATTTTTTTTCTCAGATCAAATGTCTCTTTTACAAAAAATACACTGATGATCCCAACAGCAAAGAACAGCATATACAGTTTGCTGACCGTATATGGCATATAAATTTCCATCTGTCCAAAAGTACCGATGAAACTTACACACACTGTCAGAATCCAGTTATGATACCAGCCCGGATCCTGATAAAGGATAATATCTTTCCAGTTCCATCCCAGCTTTGCAGGAGTCGGATACAGTGACGGTCTGTAATCATTCTGAGCATATTTTTCCGCACATTCCGCACAGGATTTCCTTCCCAGGAAATCTCCGTTATACAAAACTGCGTTACGGATGAACCACCAGCCGCAGAGAACTAAAGTAACTGCTGCGATCACTGCTCCTCTGCTGAAAAGGAAACGAACTCTCTGTGAAAAAGCTTCTTCTCTGCAGAGTAATACCGTAAAACAGAAGAAGAAAAAACTGCAGAGTATCCAACCGTATGCATTATAATAAGACAATGCACATACGGCCATTCCCACTGCAAGGAGTATACAGTTTTTCCATGTCCAGTCTTCTCTCAGATAAGAGACCCATGCATACAAGATCATGGCTGCTGCCAGCAGTGCCAGTGAGTCTGTATTCACATAAGTTCCCATAAAGATTGCCTGCGGCATAAATCCTGCCAGTGCTGCAAACAGCCATCTAACTTCTCTGGAATATTTTTCTTTCGGAAACAGTTTGCCCGAAGCTTTTACAACAAAATACACTGCACCTGTGACAAACAGTACATCTGCCATACGTGCAATTTTGAACATGGAGTATCCCGGATCTGCAAAAAGCCGGGATATTCTCATAAATAATGCAGACACCATATAAGATACAACCGGATAATATGCATAGGAAATTCCCCACACTTTATTCCTGACAGCCGGATCATCTCCCCCCGGAAGAGCTCCATGATGTTTATAAATGTAATCTGCAACATAATATCTCATCTGTTCATCCGGCCCTGAATTAAAAGGCTGTGTCATCGCCCAGGTTGTCAGCAGGATAAACGCCAGAAATACAAAAATGAAAATTTCTGTTTTTTCATTGATCTCTTTCTTTTTCTTTAACATATCTTCTTTCACATTCATTTTATAGCAATTTCATCTTCAGATTCTTTTCAGAGAAAAGTCCTGGCTCTTCAGAGTGAGATTGGGGTTATAATAAGGATCTCCGTTCTTCAGGATCTCCGGCCATTTTTTCTCAAAGGTGGCAATTTCTTTGTTAAATCGTGCCACTTTTTCCGGAGTATCCTCAAGACCTCTGGATTTGGATTCATAATGGTATAATTCCGCATATGGATTATACACGATCAGATATCCCGCCTTTCTCAGCTTCATGCAGAAATCAATATCATTAAATGCAACAGCCAGTTCCTCTGAAAGTCCTCCCACTGCATCAAATGCAGATTTCTTCACCATCATGCAGGCAGCTGTAACCGCACTGTAATCCTGTGCACAGATAATTCTGTGACAATATCCGGTGGTACCTCTCTTCTGCTGGACAAAACAGTGTCCTGCAATTCCGCCAAAACCGATCACAACACCTGCATGCTGGATCGTATCATCCTCATAATAAAGTCTTGCACCCACTGCACCTACATCTTTACGCATGCAATAACCCAGGAGTTCTTCCAGACAGTCCGGATTAATGATCTCTGTATCATTGTTAAGCAGAAGCAGATACTCACCCTTTGCAAAAGATGCACCATAGTTATTAATGGCAGAATAGTTAAAGACTCCGTCCCAGTATACCATGCGGACCTTCGGATTCTCTGCCTCCAGTTTTTTGTAATATTCAAAAGTAGCAGAATCTGTACTGTTATTCTCTACAATAATGTACTCATAATTTTTGTACGTAGATTTCTGTTCAATGGATTCCATACATCTCTTCAGATCATCAATATGGTCTTTATTCGGAATAATAATAGAAATCAGTGGATCATGATCTCTGATAAACTTCGTTCTGTACAGCCCCAGATATTCACCCTTAAAAACCTCTGCGTGGATTCCTGTTCTCTCATAGTGAGCCTGTACTGCACGTCTTCCGGCTTCAAAGGCATAAAGCTTGCTCTCGGGATTCTCTGCTGTGGAGTCCTCATGGCAACGCCAGTGATACAGGATTTTGGGAATATGACAGATTTCTTCATCCTTTACTGCTTCCACACAGCGTAACACAAAATCATAATCCTGTGCACCGTCAAACTCACTTCGCAGCCCGCCAACTTTTTCAATTACTTTTCGTGATACCACAAACAGATGGCAGATATAATTGACCGTGCACAGCAGATCCGGATTATAGTCCGGTTTAAAATGCGGCTGAAAGAATTTATGTCCATCCATAGACATCTTATCTTCATCTGTGTAGATCACCAGTGTCTGCGGTTTCTCATTTATTGCTTTCACACATTCAAATAATGCATTCGGCGTCAGCTCATCATCATGGTCTGCAAAGGCAATGAAATCACCTGTTGCAATTTCAATGGCACTGTTGGTATTCTCTGAAATCTGAAGCGGCTCCTCATGAGAAACGTATTTAATTCTGTTATCCTTCGCTGTCAGTTCTTTTAACAATTCCGTCAGCGGTGACTGTGCGCCGCTTCCGTCAGAGAAACAAAGTTCCCAGTTTGAATAAGTCTGTTCCTGAAATGATTCTGTCAGTCTTCTGAGATATTTCTCCGGTGTCTTATACAGCGGTACTACAAAAGAAAGCTTGGGTCTGTATCCAAAGGATGTTTTCTTCTGTTTCTCCAGTTCGTTCCTGTCCGGCAGATGATGTCTGATCCATTTCTGATAGGATGGCGGTCCCTGACGCACATTTTTAACCTTTGTCACTACCTTCTCAGCAAGAGCCGCCGCACCCTGAGATTTCCAGTAGCGGATTCCTTTTTCTACATATTTGTCTAATTTCTTTGCCAGAATATCAGCTTTTCTCAGAGGAACCACATGTACAGTTTTCTTCTCGCCTGCATAAAACACTACATACAGGCATTTTCCCGAAACGTTGGTGATCTCAGAAAAGAATCCTGTCTTTCCCGGATCCTGTGCTTCTTCAAACAGCTGGTTGACATCCACCCTGTCTGTTCTCTGGATTTCAGCGGCAACCGGCTTTTTATCCGCATCAAAGATACGGACAGTCACAGGCTTGGGTGCAATGGCCCACCCTCTGATCCGTACAGTTCCCTGTTCTGCACTCTCTTCTTCAAAATATACCTGCGGTTTATCTCTTTTTTTATCCAGTTCACCGGCAGTGATGGAAAACCAGACATGTTTTTTATCCGGAAACTTCTCATAGATCACAAGCTTATGATACCCCTCCAGATTTTCCGGTATCTGAACAGTTGCCGTAATCTGTATTCCCTGCATTTTCTCCGGATCTTTAAAACGTTCCAGTGCACTTACATTTTCATTTTCTTTCACAGACACCTTCAGTTTGTGCTGATCCAGATATGCCTCCATCACCGCATCTTTCGGCCAGTGTCCCTGCACAATATACTGTGTCCTGTCTGATAAATGAAATCTTTCTCTTACTACTTCAAATATTTCCTTAGGCATGTTAATCTCCGTTCTTCTCCTGTTTTCTCAGAGAACAGTCTGTGTTGTTTAATGTCAGATTGGGATTATAATAAGGATCTCCTTTCAGGAGCTCTCTTTCCCATTTTCTCCGGAAACAGTTTACTTCTCTGGAAAAACGCAGCTGTTTCTCCGGTGTATCTTCCATTCCTCTGGATTTGGATTCATAATGATACAGTTCTGCATACGGTGTGAATACAATTTTCACTCCATATTTTCTCACTTTCATACAGAGGTCAATATCATTAAATGCAACCTTCAGCTCCTCGTCAAATCCTCCAACTGCTTTAAAAACAGAAGTCTTTACCATCATGCAGGCGGCAGTGACTGCACTTATCTCCTGCACACAGCGCAGACGTCCCATATATCCTTCCGCATCCCGGGGAAGTTTACATAATACATGGGCAGCAACTCCACCAAGACCAACTACCACTCCTGCATGCTGAATGGTATCATCCGGATAATACAGTTTCGCACCGGCCATTCCCACGTCTTTTTGCTGACAAAGCTGAAGCATTTCTTCAAGCCAGCTCTCTGTAATAATCTCCACATCATTGTTAAGAAACAGCAGATACTCTCCCCGTGCCTCTCTTACTGCAAAATTATTGATCGCAGAATAATTGAATTCTTTTTTCCATGTAAGGATCCTTACATTTGGGTATCTGTTTTTCAGTGTCTCATAGTATACAAAGGTTTCTTTTTCCACACTGTTGTTCTCAACAATAATGATCTCGTAATTCTTCCATGTTGTCTTCTCTTCTATGGATGAAATACACAGTTCCAGATCATTAATGTGATCTTTACTTGGAATGATCACAGAAATCATCGGTTCGCCGGAAATAGTCAGATGGCTTCTGTACCATCCCTTCTTGTCTGCAAGTTCCGCTGTTGCAGAAACCTCTGCCCTGCGGTAATGCTCCTCCAGTGCCTTTCTGCCTGCTTCCCAGTTTTTCTTCTCCTGTTCTTCTGTGATCAGGTTCTCTGCTTTCATGGAATGACAGAGGATCTTTGGAATATGCACAATATTCTCTGCCTGCTCACTGCATCTTAAGAGCATATCATAATCCTGTGCACCATCATATTCCGGATCAAACTTTCCGGCCTGTTCCAGAATTTCCTTCCGGATTGCCCAGAACTGTCCGATATAATTATTTTCCCTTAATCTGAACAGATTGAAATCCGGCTTGAATTCCGGCTCAGAATAATGTTTTCCGTCTGCGCTGATCTCATCTTCATCTGTATAGATCATATCCGCTTTTTTCTCTGTGATCGCTTTGACCATCTGAAAAAGTGCATCAGGTTCAGGTATGATCTCCTGACCGGCAAACAGAACATACTCTCCCATTGCAAGTTTCAGAGATGCATTAAGATTTCCCGAAATGCCGTTGTTTTCCGTAACCTTCTTGTAGGAAAGGCGGGTCTCTTTTTTATATTTTTTCCGCAGAAACTCTCCTGTTTCCTCTCCCTCACATGCATCTGCAAGACACAGCTGCCAGTTACCATAGGTCTGTTCTGTATAAGCATCGATCACACTTTTTAACCTTTGTTCATCTGTATCCGTCACCACCATCACAATACTGATCAGCGGTGAATAAGAAAAAACAGCATTTCTCTGTCTTTTTAATTCCTTTCGGAATGCGACATGATCTTTCAGCCAGTCTTCATAATCCTGATCTCCGTCCTTAAGCTGGGAATTTCTCACATAACGGATAAATCTTCCAATACCGTTTTTCTTTATATATTCCTGATTCTTCTGCCTGTTCTTCAGAGACAGCAGTTTCATCTGCTGATACAGTCCGGTATTTTCCCGTTTTATTTTTTTTACATTTACAGTATAAATTTTCTGTACATCTTTTCCCCTGAAACAGATGCAGATATTCTGATCGTTTGTATTCTCCAGATTGACAGTAATACTGAATCCCAGATTTCTTTTCTCTTCTTCGGAAATCCCCTTTGCCTCTTCCACGTCCGGACGTCTTTGTCTGGTGATCGTACATTCCAGAACCTTCCCATCTGTACCCTGTACAAATATCTCATCCGGCTCCAGCTGGTTTACAACCCAGCCTCTGACTGTCAGGATACTCTCCTGTGTGATCTGTTCCTCATCAATATGATATTCAATAAGACTTTCCTCACAAAAGTCCTTCACTTCTGCAGCTGTGGCTTCCCAGATGATTTCTTTTTCATCTCCCGCTCTCAGCGCAAGCTGCAGTTTCTCATGTTCTTCTGCAAGTTTTATAATTTCCGGTATCTTTACTGTGAATCCGACATTTCCCACTTCTTTTATATCTTTTGTTTCTTTTAAATCTTTGGCAACATCCGCTCTTTCACAACGTGAAGGTTCAGGAACGGAGAGTTCCTTTCCCGAGCCATAAAGAATGAAATCACATTCTGACTGATCTCTGGTTATCGCCCATCCGGTAATGGCCAGAGTATGATCTTCTTTGTCACTGTATATTTTTTTATCTACACTCCAAAGTATATTTCCCATAACTAAACCCTTTTGATGGCACGATACACTTTCCATGCCTTACTGCCTTCCACCTGATCGACCAGAGCTTTCTTCTGCGCAAGCTCCTGACTCATCTGCTCCATTGCCCTTTTCTGCTCTGCGTATACTTTCCAGAATTTCTTTTCTGTGGTTTGCCGGTCCAGGATCTCCATTTCAATCTTTATGGACTTTCTGTTCTCAGGAACAGAATCTACTATGATCTGCGGATCGTCACCGCCGAAATAGAATTCTCCGGAGGACACTTCACAGCCATCTGTGTGAAACTTTACCTGACTTTCATCTTCCCATGTCAGCTTTACAATTTTAAGTCCCTTGGACATTTCGCCCGGATCAAGGCGAAGCATTGTGGTATTCTCCGGAAGTTCAAACTCCGTCTGAATTTTCCCGTTTCTGAACAGATATCTCACAGAATCAGCCTCATTAAAGCTCTTTCCGTTATCCCAGAAAATCTGAAGCATTTCCAGAGATTCCTGTTTCTTTTCTCTGTAATAATCTTCTACTTCCACCCGGCCCGGAGAGATCTGGGCATACATATTTCTCATTGCTGTATGCTCACCCAGAATATACTGCTGGAAATTATGTTCCATCTCCACATAAACTTCTATATCTTCAGGCAGGATTCCTGCTTTCTCATAGAAATCCCGTTCTTTAAGTATTCCCCGTTTGTCATTCAGTTCCAGATAATAAAAGATCATCCTGTAAACCAGAAACTGTGAAGGTACAGGAAATGTAAAGGTCCACTCATAGTCAATCACAGATACTTTATTCTCAGAGAGGATAATATTTGCAGGAACAAAATCAATATTGGATATTTCTGTACATTTCAGATCAGAACGCAGGTTTACATTTCCAAATACCCTTACAAATTCCGGTGTTTTCTCAAAGGGTTTCTTCTCGTGAATATTCTTTACTTTCTTTATATAAGAGAAGAATAATTTCTCCAGTTCCTCTGTTCTGCCTTCTTCCAGAAGATGGTCCAGCTTATCTTCCAGGGTGATACCTGTCAGATATTCCAGCTGCGCACAGTCACCTTTGATCCGGCAGCGGTTTACTTCAATTTCCTCTTCTTTATACATTCCGGTCAGTTCTTCGCAGATAGTTCCCAGATTCCGTACATGAGCTGCCGCTTTCTTCTGCAACGGTACTTTCTTCACAGTCAGCTGCCCATCTGCTGCTTCACTGATTTCCGTATAAATGGAGAGCTTCTGATCTCTCTCATTGGAAAACTTCACATAAACCGGTGCTGTCTGTGGCTGTTCTTTTCCGATCACAAGAAGAAAGGAATTGGCAAACTGCGGGTAAAGATCATTGCTCAAAAGTGTATTATACACCTGAGATTCCTGAAACAGGTCCAGACGGAGTCTGTCAAAATTGTAGTCCCTCATATGCAGCTCTCCGCTTGCAGGGAGATGTCTGTCTGAATGAATAGTCATTGGAAATTTGTAATCCGGATATGGATAATACCAGTCGGCTTTTAAGTTTCCTGCTTTCTCCAAAATTCCATTAAATTCTTTTCTTGAAAAAGTTTTAACCCCTTTTGTTTTGGGGTATCCCTGGATTCCTTCGAATAAAGTTCCAAAATGGTCCTCTGTACATCCGGCCCAGTATTTCAGTCCCAGTCTGTTCTCAATGGCCAGAATGATCTTTCCATCCGGCTTCAGATGCTTTGATATGATCCTGAGAAAGTCCACATAGGGATTCTCACTCCGGATATAGGATTCTCCATACTCAAATACACCGATCAAAGTAATATAGTCGTATTTCTCAGTAAGGTTTTTCTCGATCTCCTGAAAGTTTCCCACAAGGATCTTAAGATTATCCTGATCCTGATGTCTGTATGCATTGATCTTACTTCTTTTCATAGAAAGCTCGATGCAGGTAACTTCCTTCGCCCTTTCACAGAGAGCTCCTGTCACAGCACCACATCCGGAACCAATCTCCAGAACCTTCTCTTCTCCTGTAAAGGGAATCCAGCTCAGAATATTCTCCCTGATATGAGAAAAATGATAAAGAATTGGCCAGCTCTTTCTCTCACTGATCACTCTGTTAAATTCTTCCGGTGCAAAATCTCTGGAAATTGCAAGCATTTCATCCTCTATCGCACCATCACTGTATAGATCTTTTCCCGGATAGCACGTGGTATCCAGAATTACTTTCCCGATTTTTTCTTCCATATATAGTCCTCGCGCTGATTATTTTTTCGCACTGATATTTGTCATCATAACTTTCTCAGACCTGTTCTTCGCACCGTACTTCCACCTTTGAATCCATATCATAGAATCCAACTGTATTTTTACTGGAAATAACTGTTATGTTACATGCGTCATAAAGTCTGTGGAATACCGTAAAATCTCCGTTTTTATACCCTGTACATCCAAATGACAGGAGATACTCACCGCCCTGAAGGTTCATGTTCTGTGTAAATGTTACAGTACATATATCCCCTTTTCCGGAGTGTTCTATCTTTGCATTTTCATACATGGTATTGGTACCTGTGATTTCCGTACCCTGAATATTTTTAAATGTGTATGCCATGATCGGCTCCTGAATCTCTTCATTAAACCGGACTTTCATACGAATTTTGAAGCAGCTTCCCTTTTCAACAGTATTGGAACATCTTCCTTTATCATCAATGACTCTGAAATCTGTGATCTCAGCAATACGGCTTCCATATTCCAGCATATTGGGATTTACCTGAAAATCTCCCAGTCCTTCACTGTCCTCTGCCACAATCTGCTCTGTACTGTCAGATTCATTCTGTTTTACAGGATTCTGTCCTACCAGAAGCTGTTTGTACAGGTCAACCATCTGCTTTGGTGAACCTTCATCCATCTTTACCCCTTTGTTCAGAAGAATAACTCTGTCACAATACTTGGAAACGCTTCCAAGATCATGACTTACAAACAGGATCGTCTTTCCCTGTTTCTTAAATTCCTCAAACTTGTGATAACATTTTGCCTGAAAGAACACGTCGCCCACAGACAACGCCTCATCTACCACCAGGATCTCCGGATCAATATTGATCGCAACAGCAAAAGCCAGACGCACGAACATACCGCTGGAATAAGTCTTTACAGGCTGGTGGATAAAGTCTCCAATGTCCGCAAATTCCAGAATATCATTCAGTCTGGCATCAATCTCTTCTTTTGAAAAACCAATCATGGTTCCATTCAGGTATACATTCTCAAGACCTGAATATTCCATGTTAAATCCGGCTCCCAGTTCCAGCAGCGCGGAAATTCGTCCGTCTACCTTTACTTCCCCTGCTGTGGGAGTCAGGACACCGGTGATGATCTTTAAGATCGTGGATTTACCGGAACCGTTGGTTCCGATAATTCCCACGCATTCTCCTTCATAAATATCAAAATTTACATCATGAAGTGCATAATGCTCTTTATAAAGTTTCTTTCTGGTAAGCCCCAGCGCTTCTTTCAGTCTGTCCGAAGGCTTATCATATAATTTATACATTTTGGTGAGATCCTTCACCTGAATTACTTTCTTGTTCTCCACGTGATTTCCTTTCTGTTATGTTCCTGTGTTTTTCATCTTCCTCTGACTTATTTCGCGCTTACCAGTACAGCGAAAATTAAGTTTCTGCTATATTAATATTCGCTGTACTAGTTACAGTACATCTGCAAAATGAATGCGCAGACGTTTAAATACCCAGCTTCCGAACAGGAAACACAGAATTGTAAATATCCAGAAATAGACCGTCCATCCTGCATGTTCCCAAAACCAGGTTTTCATCAGGAATGTATCTCTGTATCCGGAAACAATATAATACATCGGATTCAGTTTCAGGATCTTCATGATCACAGGATGTCCCATCAGAGGTGAAGCCTCAACGATCCACATGATCGGAGTCAGCCAGACTCCTACCTGAAGCACAATGTTGATGATCTGGGTCAGATCTCTGAAAAAAATAACGATTGCACTTGTGGCATAGGATAAGCCCAATACCAGAATGAACACACATACACTGTAATAAATAATCTGCAGATAATAGAAATCAGGAAATTTCCCATACGCTGCATACAGGATGATCGTAAACAACACAAAGAATGCATGCACAAACATAGCAGAAATGATCTTGACTACCGGAAGCACACTGATATTAAAAACGACTTTTTTTACCAGATAATTGTATTCCAGCAGAGAATTTGTCCCCCCTATCAGCGCATCCTGGAAAAAGAACCATGGAACAATACCTGCTACCAGATAAAGAACAAAAGGAACTCCCAGATCCCCTGTTCCGGAACGAAAACCTACAGAGAATACAAACCAGTATACCAGGATCGTGATCACAGGCTGGATAAACGCCCACACAATTCCCAGATAAGAACCTGCATATCTTGTTTTGAAATCATTCTTTGCAAGCTTTGCAACAAGCCGTCTGTTCTTATAAATATCCATCGGTAAAGAAAAAATTGTATTCAATCGCTCATTCTCCTATTTACGGTACTCTTTAAAGCTTCCCCATTTGGTATCTTTGTCAGAAAAGCTTAATTCCATTCCTTCCGGAATCGGCCATTCAACTCCGATATCCGGATCGTTCCAGATCAGGCCGCCCTCATCATTTGGATGATAGAAATCAGAGCATTTGTAAACAAATTCCGCATGCTCGGAAAGTACAAGAAAACCATGTGCAAATCCTTTCGGAATGAAGAACTGTTTCTTGTTTTCAGCAGAAAGTACGACTCCAAACCATTTTCCATATGTTTCTGAGCCTTCACGAAGATCTACCGCCACATCAAATACCTCACCATTTACAACACGTACCAGTTTATCCTGTGGGTAATTGATCTGGAAATGAAGTCCGCGAAGTACACCCTTATGTGAGCTTGACTGATTATCCTGTACAAATTCGACATCAATTCCTGCTTCTTTGAAATCATTGTAATTGTAGGTTTCCATGAAATATCCTCTGGCATCTCCGAAAACTGTAGGTTCTACCACTTTTAATCCCTTAATTCCACCACATTCTGTAACTTTGATTTTTCCCATTTTATTTTCCTCTTTTCTTTAGCTTTCTCTGTGTTTCTGTTATATCTGTTCGCATAAATCCACATGATATGCAGACTTAGCCATAATATCTTTTTTCCTTTTTTGCAAGTGCAATGCTCAGAATGATAATAAGAAGAAGCATTGCCGCTCCTATGATCAGAAGTATTTTTCGCAGTTCCGGCATCCCCGCAGAAGTTTTTTCTTCTCCGACAGTATCTGCTTTCTCATTTTGATCCGCCTGATCCGTATTTCCTCCGGATGTATCAGAAAGGGCATCCACTGCAGGTTCCGGTGTAGGTGTAGCTTCCGGAACTTCAACGCTTCCCAAAAGATAATCATTATAATAGTAATCATCTACTGTATTTCCATTCTGTGAATTCTCCTGAACAGTCAGGTTATCCACAGTCACTCCGTTTGGAACTGATACTTCTCCACCATTTACCTGTGCTTTTGTGAAATTTTGATAACCATAGTTGAACAGTGCTGTGGAATCCGTACTGGCAACTGCAAGGTCTGCCGCCTTCATTGTCACTGTAATATAGGTAGTTCCATTCTTCCCTGCTGCTGTCACAAGAGTGTTTCCGGCCTCACTGGTATATCCTGTCTTGCCGCCAATACAGCCATCATAATGATAACTGCTCTCCGGGGCAAGCATCGGATGATGCGTATGCAGTACCCTTGGCTCACTGTTCATGTTCGTAGGTTTGATCGTATAATCTGTAGCACCGATGATCCTGCGGAATTTTTTATTCTTCAGACCTTCCCGCATGATCAACGCCATGTCATGTGCAGTAGAATAGTGATCAGGATCCGGAAGACCACTGGCGTTTACAAAATGTGTATTCGTGCATCCGATCTGTGCCGCACGTTCATTCATCATATCTACAAAGTGCTGCTCTGTGCCGCCTACATGTTCTGCAATCTGGGCTGCGACCTCGTTTGCAGAGCGGATCACAAGTGCATAAAGGCATGCTCTCATGCTCATCACTTCTCCCACCTGCATTCCAATATTGCCGGAATCCCAACTGATATCACGTGTTCCTGTTTCCGTAAAGACAACATCTTCTTTCAGGGAACAGTTCTCCACCGCCAGAAGCAGTGTCATGATTTTGGTAATACTTGCCGGATAACGGATTTCATCTCCGCCCTTGCTGTACAGAAGAGTTCCGCTGTCTGCATCCATCAGTACCCCTGTCTCAGATGTGATCTCAGGACCTGCAGGCCAGCCTGAAATCTCATTAGTTGAAATGGATACGGGTGTAACCTCTGAAACAGTAGCCTGCGCAGTTCCTTCCGCAGCAGTGCAGATCTGAACAGCAGTCATTGCAATGACTCCCACAGCCATAACAACCTTTAATAAATATTTCCATTTTTTCATAATATTTCCTCTTAATATATGTCTCTGTTTTCCGTCCGATGTACCGACAGGTTGATTCCTGAAACAAACTTGCGGCACACGATTATCAGAATCCGTCAAAAGAAGCTATGGTATCTGTGATATACTTCACATCCTCCATATCCAGATTATAAAACATCGGCAGTCTCAACAGACGTTCACTTTCCTTTGTAGTATAAACATCTTCCCCTGAAAATCTTCCAAATTTCTGTCCCGCAGGTGCAGAATGAAGAGGCACGTAATGAAATACGCTGCAGATTCCTTTTTCCCGAAGGTAAGCAATCAGCCGGGTTCTTACCTGTATATCACGCACCTTGATATAATACATATGGGCATTGTGGCTGCATTCCTCCGGCACATAAGGCTGTTCGATCTTACCTTCCTGTGCAAGATGAGCCAGATTTTTATGATAATAATTGTATATCTCCATTCTTTTGGCAAAAATCTGATCTCTTGCTTCCAGCTGTGCATAAAGATATGCTGCATTCAGTTCACTTGGAAGATAGGAAGAACCATAATCTATCCAGCGGTACTTGTCAACCTGTCCGCGGAAAAACTTACTTCTGTCAGTTCCCTTTTCTCTCAGGATCTCTGCCTTCTCCAGATATTCATCCCTGTTAAAAAGGATTGCACCGCCCTCTCCCATAGTATAGTTCTTTGTCTCATGGAAACTGTAACACCCAAAATCTCCAATGGTACCAAGAGCTTTTCCCTTATAACAGGCATCTACTCCCTGCGCAGCGTCTTCAACAACCTTCAGATTGTATTTTTTTGCAATCTCCATAATGGTATCCATCTCACAGGCAACCCCTGCATAGTGGACCGGGACGATCACTTTTGTTTTCTCAGTCACTGCCGCCTCGATCAGTTTCTCATCAATATTCATTGTATCCGGTCTGATATCAACAAATACAATCTTTGCTCCCTTTAACACAAAGGCATCTGCGGTTGAAACAAATGTATAGGACGGCATGATCACCTCATCACCGGGCTTAATGTCGCAAAGATGGGCTGCCATCTCCAGAGCATGGGTACAGGATGTGGTAAGCATTACATGATTTACATGAAATTTATCCATCATCCACTGAGAACATCTTTTCGTATATTCTCCATCCCCACAGAGCATTCCTCTCTGTACCGCATCACGTATGTAATCAAATTCCCTGCCTGTAAAAGCAGGTCTGTTAAAATCAATCATCTGTTTTCTTTTCCTTCTCATATTCCGGTATCTTATTTCTGTAGGCAACTTCTCTTCCCTCCGGATCCCGGATACTCATCTCACTGAAAAATTTCTCAGTCTCCAGCTCCAGCTGCCTGCGGTTTTCTGTTTCTATATAATACAATGCAAGATATGGATTCGGCCCATATTCTATCACACGTTCACCTTCTTTATAAAAAATCCAGGGTTTTACAACGCATTTTTCTTTTGCAAGCTCACAGGCTGCCGTCTGATCTGCAATCTGAAGCTGTCGTCCCTGAAAATACAGTACAGCCCCATATTTTACCGGATGATGAATATCATGACGGTGAAACATCTCCTTTATCCGGTCTTTTTCATAAAGATAATCCAGCAGCAGTTCCTCTGTCTGAAATCCATAAACCATATCTGTCAGCTCATGTTCATATCCAAAGAAACGTCCTGCAATCTCACATACCTGAATGCCCCTGCCAGGTTTCCAGAAAAACTGCATGGATAATGCACCTTCCGTCTGTCCGGTATAGCTGATATAATTCTGCAGAATATCTGTGGCACTTTTTTCGACCTCCGCCAGGAAACGGGATGGATAAACATTTCGTGTACTGAGCGGAAGCATTCCCTCTTCCATTTCCGTTTTCTCACGATCCGCAATACTGATCACATTGACTTTCCCATCCATTACCCATGTCATCATGTTAAACTCATAACCGTCATTGTATTCCTCAACCAGAATTTCCTGACAGTCCGTATATTCCGCTGTCTGCAGGGCTTTTTTTCTGACTTCATCTGAATGATGAATAATAAATATTCCTCTTGAACCATATTTATCCAGAGGTTTACTGATCAGAGGATACTGCAGATTTGCAATACTCTGTTGTATTTCTTCTTCTGATCCCTGTTTCAGCAGTTCCACAGATATTTTCCGAAATCCCGGTGCCGGCAGTCCAAGCTTGTCCAGAACATCCCGGCATGCCGATTTATCCCTGTACCAGGAAAGCTGTTCCGGTTTCAGATAACAGGGCAGTCCTGCTTTATCTGCAATTTTAACCATACACTCCAGGAGCAGATCTGAAAATGATGTGATGATCCCGTCCACACCTTCTTCCCTGCACATCAGGGCAATAGCATCTACGTCTGTTACAGGAATGGTATAAGCCTTATCTGCATACGTTCTGGCAATACCATCTGCATATCCGTCGCACACAACAGTCTCATAACCTTTCTCTTTTGCTTTCTTTACCAGCTCTGTAAATTCTCCGAGCGTTCCCAGAATCAACACTTTATGTTTCATATCCGTTCCTCACATTCTCTGACAACCGAAGCCATATATTTCATATCCTCCACGCTGTAACGCTGATCGCAGGGCAACGGAAGAATATTGGCAACCCAGGTATATTCCAGACTTTTTGTCTCAGAGTTCTCAATTATATTTTTCCAGTAAGTCGGCACAAATATCTTCTTTTCGGCAAGATGTCTGCGAAGTTTCATTCCATCAGCGTGGAAATACGGATATGCAAAAGGTCCCTCCGGCACAGTCTGATTAAATATACTTTCCGATGGAAGCAGTTCTCCGAGAATCCGGTAGTTTTCTTCCCTTTTTTTCTTTGCTCTGTCATAATCCACAGCTTTCAGAAGATTCTGTGTAAGCTTTGACATCTGCCGAAGCTCCATCCCGTCATATTTTGCCGCATTTTCCAGCATATCTTTGTAGTAGGTTCCGGCATTATGCTCATAACGCCCCAGAATATGTTTCATACGCTCTGCAGAATAATCGACAGTCTTATTTTCTGTCAGGCTGGCATCTGTTGACAGATATGCGCCATCGCTGACACCCCAGAATTTTCTGCAGGAATACAGTGTATCTATCCCTTTTAATGGTTTCTGAAAAAATGCATGGGTATGGTCCACTATGATGTTTCCGTAAATCTTTTTATACTCTGATATCCGGGAATCAGACAGCTGACCATAGTAATTAACCAGATAAAGATATTCCCCTTCCGGAAGCTGTTCTTTCGGATACAGAACTTCCAGTTTCTCATTCAGATGATAAAATTCTGTCTCTATCTGATTTTCTTGACAGGTATGCACCACTGATTCACACAGAAAATACGGTAATAGGATTTTCCTGCACCTGCGGCTCTTCAAAAGCCACAGCAGTGCGGTTCTTCCAAGATTGACCCTGTACAGGTCAGGATAATATTCCTCTCCCGGCATCTCTTCCAGCTGAAAATATCCGCCAATTTCCTTCATTATTCGTCCGTATCCTCCCGACGTATTACATAATGGGGCATTTTTTTTGCCTCATTAAGAATGTTCATTAAATAGATTCCCATAATTCCGATCGATAACAAAATCAGTCCAAAAAACGCCAGCATAACCAGCATCAGCGAAGTCCAGCCCTGCACAGATATGCCCAGTGTAAAATATCTTACCAGATAACAGACCGACAGAACTACACTTATCAGGAAACTGACAATTCCGATATTTCTCACCAGCAGAAGGGGAAATGCAGTATGTGTCGTGATATCATAAATCAGATCTTTCAGCAGTCTCTTAAAGGAATAACCGCTTTTTCCGTAAGCTCTGTCTGCATGCTGAACCGGAACATTAATAATACGGTTAGAACTCCTGATCAGAAGGTTTCCAATCTGTGGAAGATATGTATTTGTTTTTACCATGGCATCCACAAGGAATCTGCGGATCAGCCTGTAACTGGTGATCTGAAGATCCGGATCTTTTCCCAGCATCTTTGAAGTTGCCCATACAGAAAATTTCGTTCCCAGTTTGCGTATCGGACCATGCTTTCTTCCTTCATAGCTTGCAATGATAACATCCACATCCGGTCTCTCCTGCATGGTTCTGACCATCTTCGGAAGTTCCTCCGGCTGATGCTGAAGGTCATCATCCATTGTTACCACAAACTCTCCTTTTACATGTGCAAATCCACACAGAAGTGCCGGATGCTGTCCGAAGTTACGGGCCATCTGTATGATCCGTACCCTGTGATCCTTTTCTCTGAGTTCCGTCATGATCTCATAAGATCTGTCCTTTGATCCGTCATCTACCAGGATCAGTTCAAAGTCTTCTTTAAGAGTTTCCCGGAATACTTTCTCCAAACGGGTATATAGTTCTCCCAGTGTATGTTCAGAATTATATACAGGAACAACCACTGAATATAAGCTCATATGCTTTTCCTTTCTCTTTTCATCTTTTTGCAATCATTTTTATCATATCATTTTCAACATTTCTTTTCAAGATTCCTGCTGCACAAACCTTGACTTCCCTGCTTTTTTATGTAAAATAGTTACTGTCCGACAGCTTTCAGGCTAGAGCGTGTCTGAAAAAGGCTTTCTGCAAGATGTGCGTCACAATTTGTGGGAATAATTTTTCAGACACGCTCTATTGGACGAAATCCGTAAAATACCATTATCGCCCGGAGGTATTATGTCAAAACTCAAAGACTACATACAACTTCATCTGAATATCCTGCTGTTTTCACTGACAAGTGTTTTTTCCAAAGCTGCATCTGTTCAGTATAATAAACATGGTCTCAGCAGTCCTCTGCTTTACCTGTTCCTGTTCCTGATGGTAGCCAACTGCGGAATCTACGCCATCACCTGGCAGCAGGTCATCAAGAAATTCTCTTTGTCTACTGCCTATGCCAATAAAAGTGTTTATCTTCTGTGGTCGCAGATATGGGCAGTGCTGATCTTTCATGAAAATCTTTCCATTCAGAATATCATAGGTATTCTGGTGGTTTTATTTGGAGTATGGACGGTGCAGAGATATGAATAGAACATTTATTTTAATCATGTTGAGCGGAACATTTTTTTCCGCTGTTTCACAGATACTTCTGAAACAGAGCGCAAATATCAGATACGAAAACCGAATCAGGGAATATCTCAATTTCCGGGTGATTCTCTCATACACTATATATATGCTGATCCTCCTCCTCAATACATGGTGTTATACAAAAGTAGATATGCGCTATGGTCCTGTCATTGATACTGCCGCCTATGTGTTTGTCCTGCTTCTCTCTCATTTCATTCTGAAGGAAAAAATCACGAAAGGAAAAATCATGGGAAACCTGATCATCATTGCAGGTATCCTGATCTATACGCTTTAATTACGGCAATTTCATAAAAAGATCCCGAAGCTGTTGCAGAATTTCCATCAGTGCCACAGCTGCAGGATCTTTTTATATGTTTCAATATTTTTTACCGCTTTTTATATTGTCTGGTACACACTCCATTTCCATCAAACACAGATACAATCCTGTTGGAACTGGTCAGTGTAATGTTCTCGGCACGCGTACCGGAAAGTGCGGAACTGCCTTTGTAAAAATAGTATTTTTTACCATTCAGCGTCAGCCATCCCTTATACGCTTTTCCGTTTTTCTGGAAATAATAGGTGTGTTCCCCACTTTTTTCCCTGATTTTGTACATTCCATTCTCGCAGCGTACACCGTCGCTTCCAAAATAGTAGATATCGCCGGTAGATCTGGTCACGCGGCGGTTTTTAAACATATATCCGGATTTTGTATGGAACCAGTAACATTTCCCGTCTACTTTCTTCATTCCCATCAGAGCATAACCATCAGAACTGATATAATAGGTCTTTCCATTTACAGTTACCCACTGATCTGACACACGTTCGCCATTTTCATTGACATAATAGTATTTTCCATTTTCCTGATGAAGTCCTGTCTGTTCCTGGCTTCCATCGTTGCTGCCTGTATCGGGTTTCATTGCCGGAACATAGGAATCCAGAGATTTCCATCTCGGCGTAATTTTCTTTGTATAGTCCACATAGCCAAAATCCATATCAACATCATTGCCTGCAGGGATTCCTGCTACCAGTCCGCTGGTACTGTTCAGTCCGCTTTCCCGGTTACCGTCTGTGGACTGCCATATTGTATAATTGTACCGTTCCTTATCAGGTGCCTGAATCGTGTCCCCATATCTTGCGATCCATACATCCACTCCTGATAATAAGGACCAGTCTATGTAATTATCATACCAGTTGGTATTGCAGTAAACCATTGGATAATATCCGGCCCTGCGCACTTCATTGCAGAAGGTCAGTGCCATCTCTGAGACTGTTTTTGCAGAAAGCTTACTTGCTTTTGCATACTCCAGATCATATACGACCGGATAGGAAACCTTGTAACCCTGCATTTTGCTGATGGCAAGCTGTGCTTCCTTTAATGCGGTAGTTGTCGATAAGGCTGTACTGTACACATAGGTGCCTGTGGGTACTCCGGCAAGTTCTGCATTTGTCATATTCTCATCATAGGTATAATCTTCGTGAGTCAGGCCATAGGAGATCCGGACAAACGCAAAATCTATATCAGACCTCTTTACCTGTTTCCAGTCAATATTGCCCTGCCATTCAGAGACATCCATGCCTCTGGTTATCGCACCCGGAATGATTTCACCACTTCCGTTATAGCAGACACCGTTGATCTTTTTCCATGCTTTGGAGTTCACTTTTTTTCTTGATGACTCTGTACCGGAAGTTCTTGCAGAATAAATAAATTCCTCCTCAGCCACTGTATCACGTCTGTCATAATGCGGATTTGCAAAAACAGAGCTTACAGGCTGCGCTACAGCTATCGCAGCTGCCAGACAACCAACAATAAGCCTTTTTCTGATTTTTAAAAAATCTCTTTTCATCTTTCTACTCCTGTCTTCTAATAAACGTCCATTTTATTACAATACTATTAACATATTATACACACTATATTACATTTTCGCAAGATAATCCCTGATATATACCCAAAAACGGCTGCACATTTCTTGCTCTGTGCAGCCGTTTTGCATATTTCGTTTCTATAAGCAATTATGTTTATTTATCCTGGCAGAAATATCCGGATCAGACAGCCGGATCTGTAGGATCAAAATTAGCAGCTCCTCTTAACGGAGTCAGTGCTTTCTTTCCAAGAGGTCCTTTCATTGCATCATCTGCTTTATATTTACCATCAATAATACTGATCGGTGCGCCATTACAGTTCTCATAAACCCACTTCGCATCTGCCACACAGGTTCTGATACATCCATGTGATGCGGGAGATCCAAGCTTATTGTACTCTACTGCCGGAAGATTATATGAGTTTGCCTGGCCGCAGGCTACAGAATGAACAAAGATTCCTCCCTGTCCGGCACCGTCTACATGAGTTCCATACTGTCCCCAGGATGGTCCCATAAGAGGCTGCCACCTCAGGCTTCTGCTCAGTGTAAAGTTACCGGTCGGAGTTGGTGTTCCTGCTAAACCTACAGATACCCTGATCGTCTTAACAGGAATTGTTCTGGCTGAATCAGCATAAACAGTCATAACTCCGTTTACTCTGTCCACCTGAACAGAATACGGTCCTCTGTATCTGTTTGTCAGATCAGTGATACGGTATCCGTTACTGTCAAAGTAATACAGAATTCCATTAACTCTCATACTCTTATTTCTTGCAAATCCGTTTCCTGACGGATCGATATATCTCACCAGGTTTTTAGCATTACTTACAATTACCCATCCTCTTGTATATTTACCGTTTGCATCCAGATAACCGTTTACTCCATTCTTTTTCATAAACTGATTTGTCTGAACCACACATTCTTTAAGATAATAGTAATTGCCGCTGTATTTTCTCCATCCGCTCTTATACAGGCTTCCCTTAGAAGATGCGATATACCATTTCTTTTTATAGCGCACCATTGTGCTCTTATATACTTTACCTTTGTGTTCTGCGGATGTAGATGATTCAAATATATATTTCTTTCCATCGATTTCTGTCAAACCGCTTGCAAGCTTTCCTGATGGTTTAAAATAATAACCTGCGGAAGTCCACTTATCCGTATAATGATTTCCCTTGGAATCAAAATACAGCCAGCCAAGGAATTTGCCACTGGTGCTGACAAGTTTCTGCCAGCCATGTTTCTCAACAACACGACCCGGAGTACTTCCAAAGTAATAGTAATGATCGCCTGCTTTTGCCCATCTCTTTGTCCAGGTTGCCCGCTTTCCGTTTGAGCCAAAATAATATCTGAAATTGCCGTATTTTACAAGTTTATTTCTATAAATCTGGCCGTTACTGTCGGTACAGTAATATGCACCATTCTGAGCCTTCTTCATCACTGATTTCAGAACATATCCATTGGCATCCAGCAAGTAATCTCCGGTTCCTTTCTCCGGGATAGCTGTGGCAACTACGCCACGCTTATAATATTTACCGATGTCTGCCGGAACATTTCCCTTTTTAAAATACAGCCAGCGCTCTCCCTTAGTGGTATCTGAACGAAGCCATCCATTGTGGAACATTTTTCCGGGAATGTCGCTGCTTGCAGGATCAAAATAATACAGGTTTGATTCGCCGTTAACTGTGAGGGTGATCTCTCCTGTCTGTGGCTTACCTTCAGAATCAAGGCAGTAATAATCCTCATTGATCTTGAAATATCCGGTATATGTACCTGCTGCTTTTGCTTTCGCTTCAAGCTGTGCAATTGTCTCCAGATTACCATTCTCATCGTAGTACTGGAAATATGTTCCTGTCCATTTCCATACACTCTTCTCCTGCTGGCCTACTGTAGATGTATATGGAGTTATCGCTTCTCCTTCACATCCGGTATAAACAACAGCCTCATCTGCAGTTGTAAAATAAGACTGATTTGCCTGGGCTTCTGTTTCTTCCCCTGCGGCATCTTCTCCTGCTGACTGAGCTGCATCTGATGTCGGTTCTTCATCAGCTGAAGATTTTTCTTTTACCTCAGCCTGTCCAGTTACAAGGATTCCCTCTTCATCAAACAGATAATATCCTGTATGGGTTTCCCCTTTATACTCTGTGCTGATCTTTACAATTCCGTCTGCCACTGTATAAAATTCTTCATTTGTTACAGACACTGTATCCGTTGCTGCTGGTGTTTCCATTGCTGTAACCTCTGCTGTCACAGCTGTTGTATCTGTTTCAGCCACTGCTGTTTCAGATGATTCTGTCTGATCTCCTGAGAATCCGTCAGTCTCAGACAGCATCTCCTCATCGGGTAGTGCTGCTGTTGCTGCTTTCTGATCATCTGTATTTGCTGTATCCTGATTTTTTGCAGGTTTGCGCAGTTTAAAGCCATTCTCTGTGCTTACCCAGTCCTCAGCTTTCACTACAGCGGCTCCAACGGCATCCGTAGCATCTGCTGTTGACGGCGTCTCGTCCGGCAATGCAGCAGCCGTATCCGTTCCCGCTGTAAATGCGTCGTCTGTCTGTTCCTGTGATGGTACTGCTGTCCCATCATCTCCATCTGAAAAAGCGTCTGCTTCTGTTTCAGAAGTTTCTTCTGTAACATTTACTTCTTCTGCATCTGTCTGTGTGGCAACAGCCGGAGCTGTATCAGGTGAAGTAAATGCAGCAGCACCTGCTTCACTGACAGTTGCCATTGTCATAATAAGACTCAATGTAACCGCAACTAATCTTCTTTTCACAATAAGTTCCTCCTCTTTTATTCATGTTACTTTATGGTTACTGTTCACTCTGTTTGTGCACAGCAGCTTTCTACTCGCCAAGGCCGCTATCAATAGCAGCAACAAGATGATCCAGGGCTTCCTGTTCATCAACACCTTCACAGGTAAGTTCTATCTCATTTCCGCATTTTACGCATGCACCAAGTACACTCAGTACACTCTTTGCATTTGCCATGCCCCCATCGTAGACAAATGTTATCTGTGACTGGTATTTCATTGCCTCATTGCACAAAATCCCCGCAGGTCTCAGATGAAGACCTGTGGGATTTTTAACTGTCACTTTTTTACTGACCATTTCACTGTTCCTCTTATATTGTTACTACCCCTTCTGTAAGTGGAGAATTCTTTTATTCCTTGTTTTCCTTACTGTCATCAACAGCAGTCCCTGATGAAATCACTACTTCCGTAGTCACATCTTCCACTGTCTCATAACCATCCGGCAAGACTATCTCAACCGGGACTTCATAACTTCCTTCTTTTTTGCCATCCAGATCTATAGATGCCTTAATGTCTTTGTCATTATTCAGATCATCCAGATCTTTGTTATCTGATTTGATTCTCACTTCTATCTGCGCAGTCTCAAATGTTACCTGCAGATCTTTCGGTTTATTCTTAACCTCTATATTCTTAGTCGGAAATTCAAACTCTCTGCTTCCGGCCGGAAGAATACTTACAGTCACCCATACATCTTCACTGGAGTCACTGGTAAGTTTCACATTGTCCGGCAGAAGATTCGTAAGACTGATTTTTTTCTCCACATCTTCGGATTCACCGGAAATATCAATACTGTCTTCCGGTATAGTGATCACATTATTATTATCCGCAAGACTTTCAAGACCTTCTGTACTGCCTGCTACACTGATCGTATCCGGCACTGTTCTCACAGCCCCAACCTGATATCCTTCAGCCGGTGTCCCTACATAATCTGCAGATATCTGCACTCCCTGACGGATTTTCCATAATTTTGCAGTCACTGTTACTTTTGCATTATTCTCAATCCGCAATGAATTCATTTCAGAATCAGTAAGTACCTCCTGATTCTTATCAATGATCGTAAGGTTTACATCCTGTGTAAAATCCTCTGTATTCCCATCCAGTTCAATGGAAGCATTTACCTTATCTATTTTATTGATCAGCGTCTTCGGGCCTGTAATCCTTACTTTCTCCGGACTGGCAGTCAGACTTCCTACTTCATAATCTTTGCCCGGTTTCGTATCACCTCTGCTGACATTTACCACAAACTCCTGTGTCTCTTTTTCATCAAGATTTACACTGAGATTCTGAGGAGTAACTTTGATATCACTGGGAGATACCCCCGGTACAGAACAGGTAACGGTAATAGGAACCATAACCGGATTTGTATCCAGGCTTACCGCCTGCTGAAGATCAGCTACCGCAGAGATGTCTGTGACTTTGATCTTGTCTCTGATCTTCTTGGTTGCAGTGATCGCAACTTTTATGGAATCCTGGTTCTGTTCCGGCATACACATCTTACCGATGGTATCTGAAGATTCCACATATTCCTTGTTGATCAGTTCCACATCATTGAGCGTATAGTAATTGGTTCCTGTCGGATTATCTATGTTTACAACGATCAGCCATAGCACAACAGCTATTGCGACAGACATGATTTTCAGAGGTATATTATCTGTTATTTTTCGCTTCTTCATGCTTCACTCTTCCTTTCAGTAAATGGCGAAGTTTGCTGTTGTCTACAACCTGCTTATTCTGCGCTCTGACCAGGATTTCTCTGAGTTTTGCACTGTTTACACTTCTGGTCAGCTTTCCTCCCTGCGCTACAGATACCTGACCGGTTTCCTCTGATACAATGATCGTAACAGAATCTGTCTGCTCACTGATCCCCACACCTGCCCTGTGCCGCGTTCCAAGCTGTTTGCTCAGTTCCATATTATCAGACAGTGGAAGATAGCATGTTGCAGCCACAATCCTGTTCTCTCTTACAATAACAGCTCCGTCATGAAGTGGTGTGTTATGTTCAAATATATTGATCAGAAGCTGACTGGTAAGGATTGCATCCAGATTAATACCTGTTCTTATATAATCGGTCAGCAGCTCATTCTGCTCAATTACGATCAGTGCTCCGGTCTTAACTTCTCCCATATCAAAACATGCTTTGACCAGCTCACTGATGGTTTTATCCGTAAATCTTTCCTTCACCTCTTTACCTGCATCAAAAGGTATCAGTGAAGCCATGATCCGCTTTTGTCCAAGCTGTTCCAGAACTTTTCTGAGCTCCGGCTGAAAAATAACGATCACACCTACGATCAGTGTACTTGCCAGATTTGAAAAAATCCACAGAATCGTATTCATCCTGAAAATATACGCGATCAGAATGAAGAGGAGAACGACCAGTATTCCTTTCAGAAGTGTATATGCATGAGTATATTTGATCCATACCATGAACTGATATACAAAAAAAGCGATCAGTGCAATCTGTATGATATCTATAATCCCAATCTTAGGAAATGCCAGTCTTGATAATGTTTCTATCAAATTTCCTGAAAAATCCTGCATATGGCTCTCCTTTCCTTATCATTTTTATATATCTTATCGTTGAAAATGTTTTCAGTGGATTTTGTGTTACTGTTCACTCCGTTCACAGTAACGTAGCCAAAATTCATTCCAGATTGCCTGCGGCAATGGAATTTTGGCTCGTATGTCTCATCGTTACCGGAAACTGCTTTTTACAGATTTTTTAATGATTCTTCCAGTTTCTTCTCAAAATCCACGCTGTCAATATCTTTCTTTCTCTCTACAGGTGCTGCAGCCTCATCTGTCGTCACTGCTTTCTCATCACCATGAAAAATAGGATTCGCATAAGAAACAACGTTATCCTGTGCCGGTCTTTCATCCTTTGCAGAACTTCCGTTAATCTTCTTTATACTTCTTTCAGATGTTGTGACACAGGCTTTCGGCACTGCTTTTACATAATAATAATATTCATCATCCTCATATTCCAGTCTCTCGGTACGGGTATAGTCACCACCAAATACAAAGAATTCAAGAAGTAATCCTATCACCACAGAGATCACTGTATAAATGATCAGCGTAACAACATCAATATCCAGTCTAAAATAAAATCCACCTGCAATAATCATCAGAACATACACAACTCCACCTGCAATAATGGCAATTCTCCATGCATAGTCAAAAGAGCGGGTACGTATCAGATTCACCAGCAGAATCACTGCGATAAAGGCAATCACTGTGATCCACATTCCCCAGTTCTGCACGATTCCATCTGTCAGAAGTTTTAATTTGTCAGCTATGGCAACATCCGGGTTTTCCAGCAGTTTATGCTGTACACGTATAAAACGGATAAAATAGTAAATAATCACTCCGCAGCCTGCAGGAAGTGCAGAAAACGCATTGCACAAAAGTCCGCTTCCGATAGGAAGAAGCGTCGGAACACTGAACCCAAAGGAAAGCGGTGTAAATACAAGTACTAAATTATTGTCTGAACTGAATCTCAGGAAGAGAATTGCCATAAACAGGATCAGCACAAGCATAAAACCTGCAACTTCTATCCCCAGTGCATAACCATGTGCGACCATCAGGGCAAATCCTACAAAAATCATTACACCTGAAGGAAGAATGGAACAGATCAGTGCAAGGATCAGAACAATAAATATATTATCGATCTGCTTCATATATCCCATATTGGTATTGATCCATATGAAATAAACCATTGCCAGAACGAAACGTAAGACAGGCAGGATATAAATCTCATACTGGCTGTATAAATTCTTTATTCGCTGTTTTAATTCGAGTAATGCTGTCATTTTTTATATCCTCCTGTAACTCCTCTGGCTGAAGATTTTTTATCTTCGCGACCGTAGATTTTACTTAATTGTGTAAGTTCTTCATAATAATTTTTCACACTTTTCTTTGCTTTATGGTATTTCACCGTATATTGGATATATGTCAGGACAGAAAACAGTACCAGCACTGCCACATACCCCAGAATAACTTCCACGCCCAGTGAAACAAGGTTCATCTTATGAACATTATCTATCAGATATTCAGCAAAATATGCTGCGATACCGGCCAGAATCAGGCAATACCCAATCGTAACAAGGAAAAAATTCTTAATCATGGCAAGTCCGATATAATCACTACGGTAGTACCTGCTGACCGGAAGATATTTCTTTCCTTCACCCTGTTCATACATGGCAAGTTTATTCATGATTTTTATCTTCTCTTCATTTAACATAAATTACTCCTTACTGTATGCTTTTCCTTTTGCTATAATCCGCTATTACTGTTCACTCTGTTCTCAGCAACAACCTGATATCATTCATATAATCATACAGATTAATTGTAACATATATCATTATGTATGAAAAGTGTTTTTTCTTATCTCCTGCCTATGCAAACCGTAAGAAAATAAACATTTCCGGCACCTTTTCTCTTCAGGCATCCGGCCATTGCATCGATCGTACTTCCTGTTGTATACACATCATCTATCACCAAGATATTCTTTCCCCTGACATCTCCGGTCACGCAGAACGCTTTTTCCAGGTTTTTTCTTCTCTGCAAAGCATTCAGTTTTTTCTGCGACTTTGTCTTTAAAACTTTCTGCACAATATTGACATCTGTGGAAATCCCGGTATAATGACCGAGTTTCTCCGCCAGATATGCAGCCTGATTAAAACCTCTCTGCCGCTCCTTCGACCTGTGTACCGGAACCGGCACGATCAGATCCGGCTTCCATTCCCGCAATTCTTTCTGTGCATATCGATACATTGCTCTGGCATAAAAATCACCGTATTCTCTGCATCCATAGTACTTATATCTGGTAACAGATCTTCTCATTATGCCATCATAGACAAAAATACCTCTTCCCTGTTCATACATATGCCTGTGTTTCTGACAGTCTCTGCAGTATTCCCCTGTTTCTATGGGTTTTCCACATTTATAACATCTGGGATGACCAATCGGACGAAGTTCTTTCTCGCATTCCGGACAGATCATCCTTCGCTGATCTGCCAGTATTTTCTGACAGACCGGACAGCATCTCGGGTAAAAAATATCAGCTACCATGTTCAGAAACCGTTTCATTTCCATTTCCTTCCACTATTTTACTCTTTGTTTTGCTATCCTCTGTATTTCTGTTTTTCTCATATTATCGGAATAAATTTTTTCTCTGTTATTATTCAGTCATCAGATCACAGTCTGCAATATCATTCTTCACCATCTGTATTATTATCCCCTGTAGTCTCACTCAGTTCTCTGATCCGTTCATCCAGTGCACTGTATCTCTTCTGCTGTTTTTCATTGCGTATCATCTCTACAAAGGTCTCCTCGTTTCCCACAACCGTCACACATTTTCTTGCTCTGGTAACTGCGGTATAAAGAAGGTTCCTGTTTAAAAGCATCTGTGGTCCGGAAAGCAATGGAAGTATGACTGCCGGATACTCAGATCCCTGAGACTTGTGGATTGTAATAGCATATGCAAGTTCCAGTTCCTCCAGCTGTTTGAACGAGTACATTGCAAAACGTCCATCCTCAAATTCCACTTCTGCTGTCTCAGCAAATTCATTGATTTCCCTGAGGATTCCGGTGTCTCCGTTAAATACTCCCACGCCTTTCTCAATGACAACCCCATATCGTCCCCGGATTTCCCATTCCATCTGATAATTATTTCTGATCTGCATGACCTTGTCCCCTGTGCGGAACAGCCGGTCTCCAACCGCCCTCTCGGATTTCCCGTCTTCCAGCGGATTCAGGTATCTCTGCAGGATCTGATTCAGCCGCTCTACTCCCAGAAGTCCCTTTCTCATAGGTGTCAGTACCTGTATCTCAAAGGGTTTGGCATCTACATAGCGCGGCAGTTTCTCCTGGATCAGCGCGATCACTACTCTTATAATGATATCTGCATCATATCTCTTCAGAAAAAAGAAATCCCTGCTCTTATTATTGATCTGAACCTGTTCTCCCTTATTTATCTTATGAGCATTTACAACAATATCACTCTCTGATGCCTGTCTGAATATCTTAGTCAGTTCCACTACAGGGAAACATCTGCTTCGGATAATATCTCTCAGCACATTGCCCGGGCCTACACTCGGAAGCTGATTCTCATCCCCCACAAGGATCAGTCTGGTTCCTGCTACTACTGCAAGAAGAAGAGAATGCATCAGATGAATATCCACCATAGACATTTCATCAATAATGATCACATCTGCCTCCAGCGGATTCTGTGCATTCCTCTCGAATTTAGCTGAATGCCCGTCCCTCTCTTCTTCCGGCATTCCATTCAGTTCCAGCAGACGGTGAATTGTCTGCGCCTCATATCCGGTAGTCTCTGTCATTCTCTTTGCAGCACGTCCGGTAGGTGCAGCCAGCCGAATCTCTGCACCTTCTCCCTCAAAAAAGCGGATGATCGCATTGATCGTTGTCGTTTTACCTGTACCGGGGCCTCCTGTAAGAATAAAGAGTCCATGATCCGCTGCTTCAGTGATTGCTTTCTTCTGCATTTCATCCAGAACAGTTCCTGTCTCTTTCTCGATCAGCTCAATTCTGTGCCTGACAAGCTCTTTATCCTCAGGACACACAATATTCAGTTCATTAAGCATCCTGGCAGTGTTCAGTTCCAGATAATAATACTGTGCCGGATAAACGATAGTTTCTCCGCTTTTTTCTTTCAGCACCAGCTTCCTGTCAATAACCATATCCATAAGATGTTTCTCCATATAGGATTCATCTACTCCCAGAAGTCTGGCACATCTTGTAAATAACTGTTCCCTCGGAAGATAAGTATGTCCTTCTCCCGAAGCCTGCAGAAGAGTATACAGCATTCCGCTGCGGATTCTGTAATCTGAGTCTGCGTGAATACCGACTCTGGCAGCAATCTCATCAGCAATCTTAAATCCCACACCGGAAATATCTTCCGCAAGTCTGTAAGGATTCTCCTGAAGGATCGTATAGACAGATTCCTTATATTTCTGATAAATCTTTGCGCCCAGGTTCAGGGAAATCCCATATTTCTGCAGAAAGATCATTACTTTTCGCATCTCTGCCTTCTCACTTACCTGCGCAGCGATCTCCCGGGCTTTTTTCTCACTGATCCCCTTTACCTCTGCAAGCCGCTCCGGCTCTTCTTCTACGATACGGAGTGTGTCATCTCCAAACTTCTGCACAATCCTGGCAGCCAGTGCAGCACCGATTCCCCTGATGGCGCCCGAACCCAGATAACGTTCTATTCCATATGTATCCTCCGGCATCTTCTCTGTAAAAGAACTGATCTGAAACTGTTTGCCATATACCGGATGATGGATATATACTCCGGTTGCTTCAATAGATGCCCCCTGTGTGATCGCAGGGAAACTTCCCACGCAGGTCAGCTCTTCCTCTTTTTTTGTACCTTTCAGTACCATAACTGTATATCCGTTATCTTCATTTCTGAAAATAACATGATCTATGTATCCTGTGACAGTTTCACTCATGTGCTTTTCTCCACACCTCCTGCTTCTTTGATCCTCTGACAACGCAAAAAGGCACTGCACTGTGCAGTACCTCCTGCTTTATCCGTCAAAACGTGCCATTACCTCTGCATACTTACCGGTTCCCACTGCGACCACGCTCATTGCATCCTGCACAGTCAGTGTACTTACTCCGGTTCTCTGCTCGATCAGTGTATCCATCCCATGAAGAAGGGCACCGCCGCCTGTAAGTACGATTCCTCTGTCTACAATATCCGCAGCCAGTTCCGGCGGTGTCTTTTCCAGAATTCCATGAACAGTCTCCACAATCTGGCTTGTAGCATCCTTTAACGCCACACGTATTTCTTCTGAGGTAAGTGTCACTGTCTTCGGCAGACCGGTGATCACATTTCTCCCCTTTACTTCCATTGTTCTCGGATTTGATTCCTCTATAGCCGTACCAATCTGAATTTTGATCTTCTCTGCCATATCTTCTCCGATAAAAAGTCCATGATTCTTTCTCACATAGTTCAGTATAGCCTGATTAAAAGTGTCCCCTGCAACTTTCACAGAAGCGGAAACCACAACCCCCGCAAGAGAGATAACCGCAACATCCGAAGTTCCGGCTCCAATGTCTACGACCAGATTTCCAAAGGGCTTGGTCACATCCACCCCGGCTCCGATTGCCGCAGCTATAGGTTCCTCCACCATATAGACATCTCTGGCACCAGCCTGATAGGTTGCTTCCTCCACTGCCTTTTTCTCAATCTCTGTAATTCCACTGGGAACACAGATACTGATCCTGGGCTTGCGGAAAGCTCTTCTTCCTATTGCTCTGGATATAAAGTATTTCAACATCTTCTCTGTAACTGTATAATCAACGATCACGCCCTGTCTGATGGGACGGATGATCTCCATATCTGAAGTAATGCGCCCTTCCATCAGACGGGCTTCTTCACCGATCGCACGTATCTTCTCTGTATTTTTATCATAAACTACGATTGAAGGCTCATTTAGCACAAGCCCCTTTCCTGTAGAATAAGCCAGACTGTTCCTGGTTCCCAGGTCAATTCCAATATCACTTGTCGGCATGGAAATCCCCTTTCTGTTCTTACGTTCTCCTCATCCCCTTCAACTGATCATTACTTTTTACAGTCTCTACCGGGGACTTATCCGGTTTAGTTATAACAACTCCATAAAATAATGCGATCAAAACAGTCCAACAGGACTTCACATCCTGATAAGCCGGATCAAAATATATTATTTACGAGAATTGCTATAAATAATCTCTTCTATTATATACAACTTCCATTTAAAAAGAAAGTCCTGCAATATGATTTCAAGATTATTTCAGATATTTCTTTACATATTTTCCGGTATAGGAAACCGGTGACTGTGCCACCTCCTCAGGAGTTCCCTGAGCAACTACGGTACCTCCTTTGTCTCCACCCTCCGGTCCGATATCAATGATATAATCTGCGGTCTTAATCACATCCAGATTATGCTCGATCACAACTACTGTATTACCGCCCTCCGATAATCGTTTCAGAATCTCCACCAGCTTATGCACATCCGCAAAATGCAGACCTGTGGTAGGCTCATCCAGAATGTAGATAGTCTTACCTGTGCTGCGCTTGCTCAGCTCTGTGGCAAGCTTGATCCTCTGTGCCTCTCCTCCGGAAAGCTCTGTGGACGGCTGTCCCAGCCGGATATAGGAAAGTCCTACATCATAAAGAGTCTGTATCTTTCTTTTAATAGAAGGAACATTCTCAAAAAAAGTCAGTGCTTCCTCCACCGTCATATTCAGCACATCGTAAATATTCTTATCCTTATACTTTACTTCCAGGGTTTCTCTGTTATATCTCTTACCCTTGCAGACCTCGCATGGTACATATACGTCCGGAAGGAAATGCATCTCAATTTTGATAATACCGTCACCGCTGCATGCCTCACATCTTCCGCCCTTTACATTAAAACTGAATCGTCCTTTCTTATATCCTTTTGCCTTGGCATCTGCTGTTGCTGCAAAAAGATCTCTGATCTGATCAAATACCCCGGTATAAGTCGCAGGATTGGAACGTGGAGTACGGCCAATAGGTGACTGGTCAATATTGATAACCTTATCCAGTTGGTCTGTTCCCAGAATGTCCTTATGTTTTCCCGGAATCACTCTTGCCCGGTTCAGATCTCTTGCCAGGCGTTTATAAAGAATCTCATTGATCAGAGAGCTCTTACCTGAGCCCGAAACTCCTGTGATACAGGTCATGATCCCAAGAGGTATCTTCACATCGATATTCTTGAGATTATTCTCTGCCGCCCCCTTGACAGTAAGAAAACCGGTTGGCTTCCGTCTCTCCAAAGGTACCGGAATTTTTAATTTTCCGCTCAGATAAGCTCCTGTGATGGAATCCTCATTCTTCATCAAATCCTCTGCAGTTCCCATGGCAACCAGTTGTCCGCCATGCTCCCCTGCACCGGGACCTATATCTACAATACAGTCTGCGGCACGCATGGTATCTTCATCATGCTCCACAACGATCAGGCTGTTTCCAAGATCACGCAGTTTCATCAGAGAACCAAGAAGTCTGTCATTATCCCTCTGGTGAAGTCCGATACTCGGTTCATCCAGAATATAGGCAACTCCTACCAGCCCGGAACCAATCTGGGTAGCCAGACGGATTCTCTGCGCCTCGCCGCCGGAAAGAGTTCCTGTCGCACGTCCCAATGAAAGATAATCCAGTCCTACATCTGACAGGAAACTTACCCTTGCCCTGATTTCCTTCAGAATCTGTCTGCCGATAAGCTGCTGCTGCTCGGAGAGCTGCATATCCGCCAGAAAGGCTTTCAGCTTCTCTATGGAAAGATTGGTGACCTCATAAATATTCTTATCCGCCACAGTCACAGCCAGTGATTCCTTCTTCAGTCTCTGACCTTTACAGGTTTTACATGGAGTAATGCGCATGAAAGATTCATACTCCTGCTTCATGGCATCAGAGCCTGTCTCTCTGTAACGCTGCTCCACATTTCGGATCAGCCCCGGAAACGCCACATCGTAAACGCCCTCTCCGCGCTGCCCTTTATAGTAAACCTTTACAGAATGTCCATTAGTTCCGTTGATCAGAATGTCCTGTATCTTCTCCGGATACTCCTCAAAAGGTGTTGCCAGGCTGAAATCATATTCTCTGGCAAGAGCATCCAGGATTGCCCTGGAAAAGCTTCCCTCATTTGTGCAGGACTGCCATCCTGTGACCACAATGGCACCATCCAGGATACTCAGAGATCTATCCGGGATTATCAGATCAATATCAAATTCCATTTTATACCCAAGTCCCAGACAGTCCGGACAGGCGCCAAAAGGATTATTGAAAGAAAAGCTTCTCGGTTCGATCTCATCTACACTGATACCACAGTCAGGACAGGAGAAACTCTGGCTGAAATTGTGAATATTTCCATCCATAGTATCTACCATCAGAAGACCCTCTGCCAGATCCAGCACTGTCTCAATGGAATCTGAGAGTCTTTTCTCAATCCCGGGCTTCACGATCAGACGGTCTACCACAATCTCTATATTATGCTTGATATTCTTGTCCAGACTGATCTCCTCGGAAAGCTCATACAGGTTTCCGTCAATCTGCACACGTACATATCCGCTTCTCTTTGCCTGCTCCAGAAGCTTTGCATGAGTTCCCTTGCGCCCCCGCACAACAGGCGCCAGAAGCTGGATCTTCGTTCTCTCCGGAAAAGACATGATACTGTCTACCATCTGGTCAACTGTCTGCTTCTTAATCTCTCTTCCGCACTTCGGACAATGAGGGATTCCCACTCTGGCATACAGAAGTCGGAAATAATCATAGATTTCTGTCACTGTTCCTACTGTGGAACGGGGATTGCGGTTGGTAGATTTCTGATCAATGGAAATGGCCGGCGGCAGACCTTCGATGCTCTCCACATCCGGCTTCTCCATCTGACCCAGAAACTGTCTTGCATAGGAAGAGAGAGATTCCATATAACGACGCTGACCCTCTGCATAGATGGTATCAAAAGCCAGTGAAGATTTACCGGAGCCACTCAGTCCTGTAAATACCACAAACTTGTCTCTGGGAATATCCACACTTAAATTCTTAAGGTTATTAACATTGGCACCTCTGATCCTGATAAAGTGCTTCTTCGTTGTATCTGCTGCCATTGTGGGCCTCCTGTTTCTCATTTATAAATAATAACTGTTTCTTACCTTGACAGTTACACCTTTTTCGTATGTTATGATATTCATGGATTGTGCGCAGTTTCGCTGCCCCGCAATCCTCATGGCATCAGTATAATACAGGAACATTTGTTCGTCAAGGCGTTTACGGCAAAAAATCCGCCATAACGGAATTGCTTACATGAATTCCCTCTCTGCTCAGAAAAATCCTTCCGTTTTCTTCCAAAAGCAGTTCCATTGACTTATATTTTCTCAGAACATCCCCGTATATTGCATCTATTTCACTGCCAAACTGCCGCTCAAACTCAGCTTTTGAGATTCCTCTGGTCATACGAAGTCCCAAAAACATGAACTCCGCCATCTCATCCTCTCTGGTGAGGGGCGGCTCTTTTTCTCTTATTTTTTCCGGTGTTCTGCTGTTTTCCAGATATTTTTTCATATCCTGTGTATTGGCAAAACGTTCCTTTCCATAAAGAGAGGAAGCTCCCAGGCCAAACCCCAGATAATCCTGTCGGATCCAATAACCCACGTTATGCCTGCATTCTCTGCCTTTCTTTGCGTAATTGGAAATCTCATACTGCTCAAAGCCATATTCTCTCAGAATCTGTGCTGTTGCCTCATACATATTGTACTCCGCATCTTCATCCGGCAAATTCAGCGTCCGCGATGCAAAAGGTGTGCCCTCCTCAATGATCAGGCTGTATGCGGAAATATGTTCCGGATCCAGTCCTGCAACAGTGCGAAGATTGTGGATCCATCCTTCATAAGTCTGATCCGGAATCGCACTCATCAGATCAATATTGATATTGTCGAACCCTGCCTCTCTTGCACTTCTGTAAGTCTCCAGAAACTGCTCATAATTGTGGATTCTTCCAAGGATCTTCAGTTCTCTGTCATCCGGCGACTGTAAACCTATGCTCAGGCGATTGATTCCATATGTTCTGTATGCCTGCAGTTTGTTTCTGTCTGCAGTCCCCGGGTTTACTTCTATGGTAATCTCAGCATGATCCGCAATCTGAAATTTTCGTCTTATATGATTTAAAATTTCTCCTATGAATCTCTCATCCAAAACAGAAGGAGTGCCCCCTCCAATAAATACAGAGGATACACTCCTTCCTTTTCCTTCTTCTGCTGCATTGATTTCTTCAAGCAGAGCATCTACATAATCAGCCTGCTCCTTTGGACCTGACGGACCGGAAAGGAAATCACAGTAATCACATTTTTTTATGCAAAATGGAATGTGGACATAGATTTCCATGGGAGAATCTGTGATATTCCTTCTCTCCATTGTAATCTGCTCCTGTTATGACCTGTTTTCTATTCCTCAGTATCTGATGTACTGCTGTCTTGCTCATTGTTATCTGCTGAGTCGCCACTGTTATCTGTACTGTCAGCATCACTTTGGCTGTCTGAACTTTCCGCAGATGAGATACCTGCTGCATCCTGCTCTGCCAGATACGTATTTACCATTGTCAGATTACCATTGGTGGTAACTGCTACGGAAGCTACCTGATCCGGTGCCGGAGTGGGACTTGTCTCTTCCGGCGCAACACTGATCTGGATCACTTTGGAGGACGCTTCATCTACCTCCCTGGTTTTCCCACATCCGGAGACAGAAATTCCAAGCAATAACATACATAGTATAACTGTTTTTCGCTTAATCATTTTCTTCAATATTTTAACCTTCTGTTGAGATGAGCACTATTCGCAGATAACTGTTCAGTACCTTCACAGTTATGTGGACAGCAGGTTGCCGAATAGTTACCATTCATACTTTATTTATCATCCAGTTTCAATACACTCATAAATGCTTTCTGCGGAATCTCCACATTGCCTACCTGACGCATACGTTTCTTACCTTCCTTCTGTTTCTCCAGAAGTTTCTTCTTACGGGAAATATCACCGCCGTAACATTTGGCAAGTACATCCTTACGCATGGCTCTGACTGTCTCTCTGGCAATAATCTTGCTTCCGACAGCTGCCTGGATCGGAATCTCAAAAAGCTGGCGGGGAATCTCGTCTTTTAATTTCTCGCACATCTTACGGCCTCTCTCATATGCTGTATCTGCATGTACGATAAAGGAAAGAGCATCCACTTCTTCTTTGTTTACCAGAATATCCAGTTTCACAAGCTCGCTGCGCTCATATCCGCAGAGTTCGTAATCCAGAGAAGCATAGCCTCTGGAGCGGGATTTGAGGGCATCAAAGAAATCATAGATAATCTCATTTAACGGCAGCTTATATTTCAGAAGCGCACGTGTTTCTTCCATATAATCCATTCCCAGATACTGCCCTCTTCGTTCCTGGCAAAGATCCATAATGGCACCGATAAATTCAGTTGTTACCATGATCTCGGCATTTACCATTGGTTCTTCCATGTATTCAATCTCTGATGGATCCGGCAGATTGCTTGGGTTTGTCAGATTGATAACTTCGCCGTTAGTTTTGTATACTTTATAAATAACACCGGGAGCTGTGGTCACAAGATCAAGGTTGTATTCTCTTTCCAAACGCTCCTGAATAATCTCAAGATGGAGCAATCCCAGAAAACCACATCGGAAACCAAAGCCAAGGGCTACAGATGTCTCCGGTTCATAGAACAGAGAGGCGTCATTGAGCTGAAGTTTCTCAAGAGCATCTCTCAGATCACCGTATTTGGCACCATCTGCCGGGTATAATCCGCAGTATACCATAGGATTTACTTTCTTATAGCCCGGAAGTGCTTCTGCACATGGTCTTTCCTTATCTGTAACTGTATCACCTACACGGGTGTCACCAAGGTTTTTAATACTCGCAGTGATGTATCCTACCATGCCTGCTGTCAGTTCCTCGCATGGAATGAACTGTCCTGCACCAAAGTATCCGACTTCCACAACTTCTGTGGTGAAGCCTGTTGCCATCATATGGATCTGGGTGCCTCTTTTCACACGGCCATCCATGACACGGCAGAATACGATAACGCCTTTGTATGCATCATAAATGGAGTCAAAGATCAGGGCTTTTAATGGTGCATCTACATCGCCATGAGGTGCCGGGATCTTTGTTACGATCTGTTCCAGGACTTCTTCTACATTAAGTCCTGTTTTGGCAGAAATCCTTGGTGCGTCATGGGCTTCAAGGCCGATGACATCTTCGATTTCATTTACCACACGATCCGGTTCTGCGCTTGGCAGATCGATTTTGTTGATGACCGGAAGGACATCCAGGTCATGGTCAAGGGCAAGATATACATTTGCCAGTGTCTGGGCTTCGATTCCCTGAGCTGCATCTACTACCAGAATTGCACCGTCGCAGGCTGCAAGGCTTCGGGATACTTCGTAATTGAAGTCTACATGGCCGGGGGTGTCGATCAGGTTGAAGATGTATTCTTCGCCGTCTTTGGCTTTGTATACGATTCGTACTGCCTGAGATTTAATGGTGATTCCACGTTCTCTTTCAAGTTCCATGTTGTCCAGTACCTGTGACTGCATTTCACGTTCTGTCAGAGTGCCGGTCATTTCGATGATTCGGTCGGCAAGAGTGGATTTGCCGTGGTCTATGTGTGCAATAATACAGAAATTTCTGATTTTGCTCTGGTCTATCATTAAGGAATTCCCTCCTGAGTTCTTTCTTATATACTATAATTGATGGGTTTGCTAATTTTGTATTATAACATATGGGGGAAGGGTTTGTCATCTATTTATCTACATGGACGCACAGAAACATTCTGGTAATTATTATCTTTTCCGTGCGTCAGCACGCCTGCAGGTATCTTCCTTGTCCTTCGCACTCTGCTGAACTGTCTTGATTGCATTATTTTATGGAATTGCTATAGAATTTATCCTTGCAGTACCTTGTCTAAGATGTCGGCAAATGGTTCCATGGCATTTTTTACTTCCTGGACAGTGTTGGTCTGGGCTCCGGCTTCCAGAAGAAGGGAGCGGGGACGGAGGTGGAGATTGTAGCGGTAACCTGCAAGGTAAATTCCCCGGTAAAATTGAGGATAGTATTGGGCTGCCTGATATTCCAGCTGGAAGGAAAATGCCAGGTTTTGCTGTATGTAGGGATTTGGCAGATAGTCCAGGGAACCTTTGGATGTCGTATAACTCAGTCCATTGTAAAAAAGGATCTGGGCTGTGGGTTTTCCATTGATTTCTGTTACAAGATGGCGGTCTTCGGGAATGCCGTCCCGGTGTAGGTCTATGATCACCTGGATATCTGGGTTTTCCTGAAGATAAGGTTCCAGATAATCGCGGGCATAATCGTAAGCGGCGCTACGGTCCAGTTCACCTCCTGCCATGTCGAACTGCTCTTTGAGATGGACTACCTGATAACCGTAGTTTTCTGTGAGAAGCTGTGTCAGATAATCTCCTACTCCTACAATCGTGTCGGATTCTTCCCCTTCTCTGGAATCTGCGAAGGTTTCCTGCGAATGGCTGTGATAGATCAGAATCTGAGGGGTATCGGTTTCTTTGGTAATTTTTAAGTCCTGTTTCAGAAAATCCCCGGCATTGATCTGTACGGCATCTGCTTCTGTGTTGGAATCTACGATATAGAATTGTCCCAGAAGATAATTATAATCTGCCAGTTTTTCGGGGGACAGGTCGATTATTGGATGAGGAACTGCAGCAGCAATGGTTTCTGTGCTGTTCTGAATATTTTGGTCATTCTGCGCTGCTGACTCTTGCGGCTTCTGTGATTTGTCCGTTTCATGATTTTCCGGTGACGCAGTTATCTTTTTCGGTTTAGGTGTCTTGTCTGATTTTTTTGAAGTTTGTTCTGATTCTGATATTTTCGCTGACTCTGATATTTTCGCTGATTTTACTGTTTTTGAGGGGATTGCTGTTTTTTCCGGTACCGGTGTAGATTCTGATATCTGTAATTCTTCAGATTCACCTTTTTCTGCCAGCAATTGTTCGGACTGTGCACGCTCTCCCAGATATTTTCCGTTTTCTCCTGCTATTTTTTTATAAGTTTCAATATCTTCATAGGAACTCATATGAGCTCTTTTTTCCAGAAAGCGGTACAGGGGCAGATGCCTGTACACATTTTCTCCTGTAAAAAATGTCCCCGGCAATACTGCCAGAGTGGCAAAAAAGCACATGCTAAGCAGAATGCAGAACGCTTTCTGAACGTTTGTCACATGGATCACCTCTTGACTTATCCTATGTCCATGTTTTCCCATTTATACCCTGTTCACACTGACGGAACAATTTTCCGGTCAGCCGCCTATTTCCTCAAACGCCATGTTCAGTCCTTCTGAGATTGTGAAGCTCAGGTATTTTACTGTCTCATCCACATCTTTGGGAGTTACAAACATGGTGTGAAGATGAGGAGATATCATTTCTTCCAGAAATTCTTTCTGTTCTGCCTCTTCCAGAGCTTCCAGAAGGTGTGCCATGGAATCATGGACGATAGTTGCCGCATCTACTACGGTGGGTACTCCGATCCCGATCACTTTTACCTGCAGATTTTCTTCTGTAAGCCCCACTCTGTGATTGCCTACACCGGAACCCGGGTTGATTCCTGTGTCTGTGATCTGGATCGTACGGTTCAGGCGTCTGGTGCTTCTTGCTGCCAGCGCATCAATGGCAATCACTATGTCCGGCTTTGTCTCTGCCACGATTCCCTGTATGATCTCAGATGTCTCCATCCCTGTCTGCGCCATTACTCCCGGGATAATTCCGCTGATACGGTGCATTTTTTCTTTTCCAAGACTCTGCAGGCCATACTCTCTTATCATATGTCTCGTTATATGAAGATTTTCTACCACATGAGGCCCCAGGGAATCGGCTGTGATCGCTGAATTTCCCAGACCTACTACCAGAATAGACAACTCACGCTCCAGATTGATCACATTCTGTAAATGACGGGCGATTTCCAGGGAAATTTCTCTGTGATAATCCTCATCATGTACAGAAAGCCCCGGAGCTTCTATCGTAATATAGCTTCCCTGGGGCCGTCCCATTGTCCGGGCACCGTTTTCTGTGGTGATCTTTACCACAGTGGTACGGATATCTTTCTCTTCGTTATAATCTTCGTGGATCTCCACTCCCCGGACTTCTACGTTTTCCTCTGTAAACCGTTCGGTTGCCTCCAGCGCCAGGTCTGTTCTTATTCCGTAATTATCCAACATCTCTTTTCCTCCGTACTTCATTCAATATTTGTTACTGTTTACTCCGTTCTTATAACAACTTTTTATATCTATTTTTAGCTTTTTTTATAGAAATATGTATTGACAAGGAAGATTATTTGAGATAATATATATAAGCATGTTCATAGGAGCGCCCGTGTCTGTTTCTATGACAGGAGTATAATAATATTTTATCGAATTAAATTGGAGGTGTACGAATTGGCTAACATTAAATCTGCTAAGAAAAGAATTTTAGTAAACAGAACTAAAGCAGCAAGAAACAAAGCAATCAAATCTGCAGTTAAAACTTCTATGAAGAAAGTTGAAGCAGCAGTAGCAAATAAAGATAAGGCAGCTGCAGAAGTAGCATTAAAGGATGCTGTTTCCACAATCAGCAAAGCTACATCCAAAGGTGTTTATCATAAAAACAACTGTGCAAGAAAAGTTGCCCGTTTAGCTAAAGCTGTTAACAGCATTGACTAATTATAGATTGAATTTTTAATTATAAGCTTATGATTAAAAAGGACAGCCATCACCGTCATGTGGCTGTCTTTTTTGTTATTATCTTTTGTAACTGCCAGAATATCCGGCAGTTACCGTTTTTCTTATTTTACTTTACTGCTGTACTTAATGATCAGTAATTCTACACTCAGCTTATCTTCCAGGCGTCCTGTTTTCACCGATTCTTCTGCATCCACAAAATCTTTTACTGCCTGTTCCAGTTCTGATATAGTATAGGCTCTGGCACATGTTGTAATGTTTCTCACAACAAATCCGGGAACTCCCAGTTTCGAAGCTATTTCTGTCTGCGCAAGTCCTGCTGCCGCAAACTGTTTTGCCAACAGCAGCTGGCGATACTGCTTCGCAAGAAGAAACAGGATCCTCATCGGTGGCTCTTTCAATGTCAGCAGATCATAATAAAGTTCCAGTGCACGCTTCTGATTTTTCTCTGTTACTGCACGCACCATATCAAAAATTCTGTTGGTTGTCTGGGTGGTGCAGATTTCTTCAATATCCTCTGCAGTCACCACATCCCTGCCTTCTGTATAACTGATAAGCTTCTCCATCTCCATCCTGAGATTCCCCATATCAGTTCCTGTTTTGGTCAGCAGAAGTTCCATGTCTCTCTGGGTGATCTTTTTTCCGGCTTTCCCCAGGATCCCTGCTGCCCAGCGCATCAGAGTTTTTTCATCCTGTCTGATAAATTCCGCAATACTTCCGCAGGCTTTTACTGCTTTGTACATGCGGTTTCTCTTGTCTACTTCCGTTTCTGCAAAAACCAGATACAGATAGTCCGGCAGCTCTTTCATATAATCTGCCAGTTCCTCACACTTATTTTTGAAAAAACCTGTATCTTCCAGCAAAACAACTCTGCGCTCTGCGAAAAATGGCATGGTTTCACAGAGGTCGATCAACTGTTTTACATCAATCCCCTTGCCTTCATAGTGATTGAAGTTCATAGTATCCCCATCCGGATTCAGTGCCTTTACCAGATTCTGTTTATACTGTTGTTTCAGATATGCTTCCTCTCCATAGAGAAGATACACCTGTTTAAAATTTCCTGATTTAATGTCTGCCTGTATGTTTTTCAATTTTCTACTCCTGAGGCTGTTTTGTCTGTAACTGTTCAGCAATCTGTTGTTCTATTCACAGATACCAAGATATCAGACTGCAGAGCAGTTACTTTGTTACTGTTCTCAGTAACGTTACTTTTATTGTATCAATTCCATGACATAATAGCCAGCAGAAAATTTCAGATTATTATTCAGCCGCCCAGCTCCACCATTCTGTGAATGCATCTTCCGGCGCCTTCCATGATATTTTCCGGAAGGAAGATTTCTTCCCCGCCCTGTCCTTTCAGGCAGTTGTAGATGTCCATTAAGGTGGTAACCTTCATATTCATGCATGTAAGCTGTACTGCAACCGGGTAGAATTTCTTATCAGGACATTCAAACTGAAGATGTTCTACAATGCTGTTTTCTGTTCCGATGATAAATTCTTTATGTTCAGATTTCTTTGCAAATTCCATGATTCCTGTGGTGGAGCCTACATAATCAGCCTGCTCTGCTACTTCCTGACGGCATTCCGGGTGTACCAGGAAAAGTGCATCCGGATGCGCTGCGCGGGCTTTTTCTACATCTTTTGCACTAACCACGATATGTCTCGGACATCCGCCTTTATAAAATGCAAAAGTTTTCTCCGGAAGCTTTTCCGCCACATAATGTCCCAGGTTCGGATCCGGAATAAATAAAATCTTATCCTGCTCCAGCTTTTTACAGATTTCAACTGCTGATGAGGACGTAACGCATACGTCACATTCTGTTTTCAGTTCTGAAGTTGTATTAATATAGGCGACAACTGCATAATCCGGATACTGTGCTTTTAATTCACGCAGACCTTCCAGATTCAACTGCTCTGCCATAGGACATCCGGCTACAGGATTAGCCAGCCAGACTTTTTTCTTCGGGCTTAAAATCTTGCAGGTTTCTGCCATAAAACGAACGCCGCACATGATCACACCGCTGCAGTCTCTTTTGGATGCCTGTACACTCAGGCCATAGGAATCTCCTGTATAGTCCGCCACTTCCAAAATCTCCTGACCCTGATATGCGTGTGCAAGAATACAGATATCCTGTTCTTTTTTCATTCGCAGGATTTCCTGCTGAATTTCTGCTATTGTCATTTTCTAATCCCTTCTTATATATTATTCCTTTTTTTCTTTTTCCCATGGCTGAAGTGGTGCAAGGAAACCTGCTTTCTTCAGCTGTTCTCCAATCAGATCCAGCCTTGCCTGGCTGGATGCTTCTATCAAATGATAGTGATACCCGGAAGTAGCACTGCTTAATACACTGGAATGGCTGCTGTTGATCGCCTGGACAAATTCATTCACATCCTGTCTGGAACGAATATCCATTTCTGCAGTGACACGGCCATAAACCCTGTGGCTGATGCTGATATTTTTCACCCGCCCGCCACAGTCCACGATCAGATTCAGTTCCTCCGCTGCCTGCTCCTGCCCATGGCGTACTTTAAATTCCCTGGTGCATGCAATATCTTTATCCTGCTGCAACACATATCCTCTGGTCGTTGACAGGATTCCCGGTGTAGATGCACGTATCACAGCCATATCCTGCACGATCACCTGTCTGCTTACTCCAAACTGTGATGCCATCGCCCTGGCAGCCACAGGTTTTTCTTCCTGCTGAAGGAGCTTTAAAATTTCAGTTCTTCTCTGAGCAGTATTCATACTTTCCCATCCTTTCTCCACGATATAATCCTATAGCAAATTATCCGCTGCAAAACAGCTTCGCTGCCATGTTATTATATTGCATGAAGATTCTTCATGGAAATGTCAAGGATTGGAGCAGAATGTGTCAGTGCACCGCTGGAAACAAAATCCACACCTGTTTCCAGGATTTTGGCGATATTTTCCTTTGTGATATTTCCGGAGCATTCTGTCTGTGCCCGGCCTGCGATAAGCTCTACTGCTTCTTTCATCATTTCCGGTGTCATATTGTCAAGCATAATGATATCTGCTCCTGCTTCTACTGCTTCTTTTACCTGTTCCATAGTCTCTACTTCAATCTCGATCTTACGGACAAATGGTGCATATTCTTTTGCCATGGCCACTGCTTTCGCTACGCTTCCGGCTGCTCCGATATGATTATCCTTAAGCAGTACTCCGTCAGAAAGATTATATCTGTGGTTGCATCCGCCGCCTATACGTACAGCATATTTTTCAAAAACACGACAGTTCGGAGTTGTCTTTCTGGTGTCCAGAAGTGTTACCTTACTTCCTTCCAGAAGCTTTGAAACCTGTTTTGTATAAGTAGCGATACCACTCATTCTCTGGAGATAATTCAGGGCAACTCTCTCTCCGGAAAGAAGCACCCGAATATCTCCTGTTACTGTTCCAAGAAGATTGCCCTTCTTTACTGCCTCACCGTCTTTAAAGTTGAAACTGATCTCTGTTTTCTCATCCAGAATCTGGAATACTCTCGCATATACATCCAGTCCGGCAATGATTCCGTCTTCCTTTGCGATCAGATCTACGGTTCCTTTTACTGCGCTTCGCATCACTGCATTCGTGGAAACATCCTCACTGGTAATGTCCTCCTGAAGCGCCATACGGATCAGCTTGTCTGCCTGCATTTTCATTGTAATACTATTCATGACTTTTTTTCATCCTTTCAATCTCTTTTAATACGGTTTCATGGCAGGCATTAAGCAGTTCTTCTCTGCTTTCATACATATTCATATCAATTTCATCTGCCCGCACATATTCCGGTATCTGTCCAAATATCATATCATCTGCAGCCTTTCTTGCAAAGACCAGAGATTCCAGAAGAGAATTACTTGCCAGACGGTTTCTTCCATGGACACCATTACAGCTTGTCTCTCCACAGGCATAAAGTCCCTTCATGGAAGTTTTGCTTCCCAGATTCACCTTGATTCCACCCATAAAATAATGCTGTGCCGGAACAACCGGGATTGGCTCTTTTCTCGGATCAAAACCTTCTTCCACGCATTGTTCATAAATATGAGGAAAATGTTCCAGAATTGTTTTCTCTCCCAGAGGGCGCATATCTTCCCATACAAACTCTGTTCCATCCTTTTCCATCTGGGCAAAAATCTTCTGGCTCAGCAGATCTCTCGGCTGTAATTCGTTTGTAAAACGCTGTCCGTTCTTATCATACAGAAGAGCACCTTCTCCTCTGACTGATTCTGAAACCAGGAAACGCCGTCCGGGTTTCTTTGAATAGAGAGTTGTCGGATGAATCTGGATATAGTCCAGATTTTCCATTTCCACACGGTGCTTCATTGCAATTCCCACACCATCTCCCGCAATATGCGAAAAGTTGGTAGAGTTTTTAAAAAGCCCGCCGATTCCGCCGCAGGCAAGAACCACATACTGAGAATAAACAGGAAATGCCTGGTCATTCCGGTCCATTGCAATGATTCCGCAGACTGTATTGTCTTTGGAGATCAGGTCTACCATAGTCATATATTCACAAATTTCAATATTTTCTTTTATTTTTGCAGCAGTTAAGAGAGTCTGTGTGATTTCTTTTCCTGTAATATCCTCATGAAAAAGAATTCTTGGCTGGGAATGTGCTCCCTCTCTGGTAAATGCCAGATTTCCCAGACCATCCCTTGCAAAATCCACATGATAACGCAGAAGATCTCTGATAATATCATTGGAGCTGCGGATCATCAGATCTACTGCCCGTTTATTATTCTCATAATGTCCTGCCCGCATGGTATCTTCAAAATAATTTTCATAGTCATCTTCGCCACGCAGCATACAGATTCCGCCCTGTGCCAGGAATGAATCTGACTGGTCTGCCTCCTGCTTGGTGATAAGCAGGATTTTCATTTTCTCCGGAAGGTTCAGTGCACAGTACAGTCCGGCTGCCCCTGTTCCCACAATAATGACATCATAATGTTCTTTCATCTTTCTTTCCTCACATCATGCCTGATTTTCGTTTGTCTGTGCAATTATACTCCCCGGATATACAGGTGTCAAGACACCTGTATATAATTATGACAACATTGTTTGCTTTGAGTTACTGTGAACGTAACCACTTTGAAAATCCTACTGCTTATTGCTTTTCACATCTCCACAGGGGTCTTACTTGATTCGGTTAAAGGCAGAAACAGATTTTCCATTGACTATTGTAACCGCCCCACAGTCTCTGGTGATCAGCACTCTGCTTCCACTCTTCTTCAGCCGTTCCAGCGTATCCGGCGACGGATGCCCGTATGTGTTTGTTGCAGAACAGGAAACAACAGCCAGTTCCGGTCTGACGATTTCCAGAAACTCTGCTCCTGTAGAATATCTGGAACCGTGATGAGCAGTTTTCAGAAAGTCCACATCTTCAAGACACCCATTCTGTATCAGTTTTTCTTCTGTCACCATCCCGATATCTCCGGTAAAAAGCCCTTTGAAATCTTTGCTTATCATTTCCAGAACCATCGCATCTTCATTTACTTCCTTCCCTGATGCTGTGGACTCCGGCCACAGAACCTTCAGTCTGACAGTTCCATATCTGATCTCATCTCCTGCTTTCACAGTAAGCACCCGGACTCCCGCTGACTCTGCCAGCTCTGTCAGCTCCCGATAATTTTTATTCTCCTGAATATCGCTCCATTTGGGCAGGATCAGATTCTCTATGCGCAGAGAAGTCAGATCTTTCTCAACAAATTCCAGAAGTTCCCGCACCCCGCTGATATGATCTTCATCTGTGTGGGAAACATAAATTCCGTCCAGTCTGGAAATCCCTCTGCTCTTCAAGTATGGGAGCAGCTGATATTTTCCCAGTTCATTCTTATTCGTACTGCCCCCGTCGATCAGGATATTCCATCTGTTTTCTATTTCCACCACAATTCCGTCTCCCTGTCCCACATCCAGACAGGCGATACGGAAATCTTCATGCGGTCTGTAACTGACCAGCAGAATTGCAAAGCATACCATGCCTGCATATACAGCCCGGATTTTCCACGCAAAGATCTCACCATTTTCACTTTTCTTCACACCCGCTCTGTATATCCACACCGCTGCTGCCAGAACCAGATAATATCCAACGATCTGCCACACTTCCGGCTTTCCGCCGATCCATGTACAAAACGAAAGTCGCCCCAGCAGCACTGTCAGGAACTCATATCCTCTCAGAATAATCCTGCCCGGAACAACAGCCAGAAACGCGCCTCTGACAGTGACTAATCCAAGTAATGCACCGGCAGTTCCGCTTCCCAGTACAATCCCCACAGTAGGAAGCACCAGCAGATTCAGAAAAATCCCCAGCACCGACACTTCTCCGTAAAGCCACAGCACTATGGGAAGTGTGGTAAGCTGCACAACTCCGGATGCCAGAAATGACATCAGAAGTTTATTTCTGATTTTTCCCTTCTCATTAACCTCACTTCGTTTTTTCCGGTTTAATACATCCATCCCCTCCTGCACTAATGGCCAGACACAGCCAATCCCAATCACTGATCCAAAAGACAGCAGAAAACCTCCATCAAGCAGATACGCCGGATTTTCCATAAGGATCAGGATCGCCGCAGCCGCCATTCCTGTAGGCATATCATAAATCCGTCCTGCGATCTTTGCACCTACAGAAAGTAAAAACATACATACTGCCCGCATAGTCGAAACAGTCCCTCCTGTCATCATCCCATACTGAAGCATGATCACCAGCGCCAGCAATCCTGCCGGCCAGATACCCAGACCGATTTTTTTCAGCAGATTATACAGTCCCATTCCAAGAAGACTGATATGGAGCCCCGAAATCGCCAGGATATGTATAATTCCTGCCATCTGATAACGCATTTTCAACTCCGGATCCAGATTTGTTTTATCTCCCAGCACGATTGCTTCAAACGCTCCAGCTTCCATTCCACAGGTCTTCTCCAGAATACCTGCAAATTTCTGCTGCATATCGATCAGGAACTGCCCATATGCAGAATGACTCTGCGACTGCTTCTTTATCTTTCCTTTCTTCATCACATAATAGATCCTCTGGCAGCCATAGTATGCTTTACTGTCAAACTCTCCCGGATTCGTGGGACTTTGCACCTCTTCCAGTTTTCCGGACACCAGAACAAGACTTCCTGCCAGAAGTTTATCAACATCACTGTTAACGCTATGATTCTTTTTTTGTTTTAAATAAACCTTTATATTATCAATGGAAACTTTTTCAGAATTGTAAATAAGATAAGTATTTCTAAGATATACAGATTGAAAATCTTCATTCTCCCGACACTTGACCACCTCCCCGCAGATGGTGGATTCCGGATGCTTTCTGATCCATGTCTGCACAGACTGTGGCAGTGGATTCCCCCTTATCAGGGAAAATCCCAGCCAGTCTGTCACACACAGAAAAACAACCAGAAGCATGCACAGGATACACACAGGGCGTCTCCTCACTTTTGTGCCTCCTCTTCGTTTATGAATATCACTCTTTTTCCTTGACTACCAGCTTATCATTTCTTTCATAAAAATGATACAGCTCCATCTTCTTACCAAAGGTATCCAGCCTGTCCTTCCCGCCGACCGTAATCTGCACTTTGTCTGCATCCAGCGCATCCAGCAGCGAATTTACCACAGAATATACCGGTATTTTCTCCGATACATCCAGCGCATAGGAAGAAAATACTCCGTCAAATGCCACATAGCAGATCCTGTCTGCTATGGTCACATTCAGAACCTCCGTATTCTCCGGAATTGTGGGGTAATGCCCTTTTTCCAGCGGTCCCTTCATTAACTGTTCCAGAACGATCCTCTCTTTGGGGATACTGCGTTTATACCGCACAGTACGCTGTTCTTTTACCAGCTTCTGACCACTCTTATCAGTAAAATAAAGCGTAAAGGTATTGCTGCAATAGGCATCCGGTTCAGTTCCTGTGAACTCGGCAAAGGTATCTGCAGTCATATTTCCCACAGCCTGTCCCCTGGAATCTGTCAGATCTTCATTTTCTATTGTAAAACGCACAGAATTAATCCCCGGAACCTGAAGGAAAGTCTTCACAACACCTGCACGCACAAGTAATTCCCTGGCGCGGCTCATGCTGCTGTACTGACTGTTAAAGTTGACCACCAGCACGTCCTCTTCTACACTGTAATTCATCTGTACTCCTTCAGGAAGCAGACTGACCCGGTTCTGCGAATCTGTCTGCTGGCTGTTCATCCGCTGCATCATATCCTTAAGCATATAGTCTGCAGTTGTCTCCTCCGGAGAGTAGCTTTCCTTCTGAAGCTGAGTTTCATCAGAGCTGATATCGTACAGATAATATTTGGCATCCTGTTTACCCGAATCTTCATGTATCTCCACAGAACACCCGGCCGCAAGGATGCTTAGTATTAACGCTGTTATAATGATTGAAAGTTTCTTTTTCACAATGGCACCTCCTATGACGGTATATAAGACAGAGGAATACGCACAGAGAATGTAGTTCCCTCTCCTTCTTTACTGAATACTTTGATCGTTCCATGGTGCATTGCAATAGAACTCTTGGTGATCGCCAGTCCCAGACCGGTTCCCCCGATTTCCTTGGAATGGGACTTGTCCACACGATAGAAACGCTCAAAGATTCTCTCTATACTGTCCTCAGGGATTCCCATACCGGAATCCGCCACTGTTATATAGAAATATTTATGGTCTGCATCCAGAGACACACGCACCCATCCATCATCCACATTATATTTAATGCCATTCTCCACCAGATTACTGATGGCAAGCGTAAACTTCACCTGCAAATTACGCTCAAACGGAATGCCAGTTCCGCTACTGCGGAACGGCTATTCCA